>Ga0137412_10000113_pt1 | contig 47396 bp, 39 predicted proteins | sample CZODoug2_1_16fun_FD_122160 | JGI IMG/M metagenome (GOLD analysis project Ga0137412, IMG submission 122160) | Vadose zone soil fungal communities from Angelo Coast Range Reserve, California, USA - CZODoug2_1_16fungal (Hybrid Assembly) | ecosystem: Environmental > Terrestrial > Soil > Vadose zone...
GGAATTGGGTGTAATCCCGGCGGGGAATTTTATCGGGAGCGGCGGACAAGATGCTGGCTGGCCAAAGCCGTTGCTCTTATCCTTGGGGGCTGCTCCGCGGCTGAAGGAAGCACAAACTATTGAGCTAACCACATGGTTCGATAAGTCTTCAATCATCGCGGAGTCCTTTCGGAACGTGGTTACTTCCATACTGTACAGCCCTCAAGGAGCGCGGCCTCGAGTGATTCTCGTCACCAGCGCCATTCGAGGGGAAGGCAAAACGACTGTCGTAAGCAATCTAGGAATTACCCTCGCGGAAATTAATCAGCGAGTTTTGCTGATTGATGGCGATATGCGAAAGCCCCGCCTCAGCAGTATCTTTGGCGTTCCGAACGATTGGGGGCTGAGTAACATTTTGCGGGAAAAGGAGTGCCTGCGAGACTGCCCATTGGAGGCTATTGTAAAGCGCACTGCGATGCCGGAACTTTCGATTTTGACAAGTGGTCCGGGTACGAGCAGTATCTCCAACCTGCTCTACTCGAGTCGAACGCTAGAATTGCTGCAACGGTTGCGAAGTGAATTCGACACGATCTTAATTGACACGCCGCCGATGCTGGACATTTCTGATGCGCGAATATTGGGCCATCTGGCAGATGCCGTGGTCCTAGTATTTAACGCCAGGACAAGCCGGGACGCGGCGATGGCCGCCAAGCGACGGCTCGCCGAAGACGGCATCCCTGTGCTGGGTACGATTTTGAACGCATGGGACTTTAAACGCATGAACAGTTATGAGGCGTACCAACAGTCTTATCAGCCCGCATGATTAACCGATCCGAGTTAGCAGTCCAGACGCGAGACGAGGAAGTTCACGCTTCGCCGTACAAAGTCCGAGAGAGCTAGACTCCTGCGATTCCAAGCCATTTTTAGTCGGTCAGCCGTGGAGAGTTGCGTTTCTGCGATCCTGCTGCTGATGATTTCTCCCATCCTCTCCGTCATCGCTCTGGCGGTGCTTCTCGAGAGCGGTTTGCCGATTCTATTTTTGCAAACGCGAGTAGGCCGCAACGGGCAATTATTTCGTCTTGTGAAAATCAGAACCATGCGCTCGGAAACAAACGGTTGCAGTATCACTATCAGTGGGGATCCTCGCGTCACACGTGTGGGCGCAGTGTTGCGGAAATTCAAAGTAGATGAGTTGCCGCAGCTTTGGAATGTAGCAGTGGGACAAATGAGCCTCGTAGGTCCCAGGCCAGAGGTGCCCGAGTTTGTCAATCTAAGCGAGCCAGCGTGGCGTTCTGTCCTTCGAGTTCGTCCCGGGATCACTGATCCCGTATCTATCACATATCGGGACGAGGAGAAGCTTTTGGCGACCGCAGACAATGCAGTGAAATTTTACCGAGAGACTGTCTTGCCCGACAAGTTGGCGCGGACGCTTCGTTACCTTGAGAACCGCTCCGCCTGGAGGGACTTCCTGATAATCATGCAAACGATCTGGTGTGCTGCATTTCCGGTACAGTTTAAATCCAAAACAGCCGAACTCGTAGGGCTTGGAGATCCAAGGTGAGCCAGCATTCCTTCATTCCCTTTCACCGTCCTGAAATTGACCATGCAGAGATCGACGCGGTAACAAGCACGCTTCGCACCGGATGGCTAACGACGGGCGCCCGCACGGCTCAGTTTGAGAACGAGTTCCGCGACTACGTCGAAGCGAGAGAGGCACTAGCCCTAAATTCTGGCACCGCTGCCCTGCATTTGGCTCTGGCGGCGCTTGGGATTGGTCCTGGTGATGAAGTGATCACGACGCCCCTGACTTTTTGCGCGACGGTAACCGCAATTATGCACGTGGGGGCAACGCCCGTGCTGGCGGATATAGGTCCGGACGGAAATATCGATCCGGTTTGCATAGCACAAAAGATAAGTGCGCGCACGCGCGCGGTGATTCCCGTTCATTACGCAGGTGCCCCGTGCCAGATGGACGAAATCTGGAACATTGCAAAGAAGCATGACCTATTTGTAATCGAAGATGCGGCGCACGCGACTGGAACATTGTATCGGGACAGACATGTGGGTGCGCAGAGCTTTGCCAGCGATGCCGTGGCCTTTAGTTTTTACGCTACGAAGAACATGACGACTGGCGAGGGCGGCATGATCACGGCGAATAGCGAATCTCTTATGGCTCGAATGAGAGTACTTGCGCTGCACGGAATCAATAAAGATGCTTGGAGCCGATATCGTGAAACGGGTAACTGGTATTACCAAGTGCTGGAGGCAGGGTTCAAGTACAACCTAAGCGACATCCAGTCAGCGATCGGAATCGAACAGCTTCACAAGCTTGAACGATTCATCCACAAACGCGCACAGTACGCTGAACTCTATAAGCAACTCTTGGGCGGAATCGAAGAATTGGAACTGCCACAGCCAGCCAGAAACGGCCGGCATTCATGGCATCTGTATGTGCTGCGCCTGAACCTAGAGGAACTGAGCATCGACCGGGCTGCTTTTGTTTCAGAATTGCGAAGCAAAGGCATTGGCGCGAGCGTCCATTTCATCCCCATTCCTTTACACCCGTTTTTTCAAGGTCGCGCAATTCAGAGTGAAAACGAATGTCCGCAATGTTTCACACTCTACCCGCGTCTAGTGTCGCTTCCGCTGTATCCGTCGATGACCGAGGAAGAAGTGTTTTACGTGGCCGATTCGGTTCGCGAAATCGTCGAGACATTCCGGAAGCCACAAATTAGTGTCACGCGATTGGGAGCCAGCCACGCCGAACAATGGAGTCCCTTATGACGCCTAAAATTGTTGCTTTGGTTGTGGTCTTCAGCCTTGCAGGTACTTTTTTTGCTATCAGACAGAACGCGCAAACGCTGCTGTTAAAGGACGATAACGCAATTGGTCCCGATGACACCCTCAACATAGTGGCCGGGGAAGCCGAAGAAATTAGCAAGACATGGCGGGTGAGCGGCACTGGCGATTTGGACTTGCCTATGGTCGGAGAAATTCATGCAGCGGGCCTAACGGTGGCCCAGCTCGAAGACCAATTAACAGAAAAGTTGAAGGCGTTTATTCGCGAACCACATGTAAGCGTTTATATCTCTGAATTTCGGAGCCGGCCGGTGACGATTGAAGGCGCGGTGGCAAGACCTGGAACGATACAAACAGAAGGTCCAAAAACGCTACTTAGCACGCTGATGATGGCAGGGGGACCAAACGCAGCGGGTCCAACTGTTACTCTGACCAGAAGCATGAAGAATGGGAGCATTCCTCTGGAGGGTGCCAAGAATGACCCGAACGGCGAATACAGTACGGTTGAGTTGAAACTAAAAGACGTGATGAATGCAAGCAGTCCCGCGGCTAACATCATCATGCAGCCTCACGACGTACTTTCGGTTTCGACGAAGCAGCGACTCGTTTACATCATTGGACAAGTAAATCGGCCGGGCGCGGTGGAGTTAGATACTCAAGAGTCCATTTCTGCTATGCAAGTACTCGCTGCCGCAGGTGGTCTGACAAATTTGGCTGTCGCCCGAAACACGACAATTATGCACGTGGACGAGAAGGGACAGTACAGTAAAGTCGCCGCGATTAACTTAAAGAGCGTCATGAACGGAAAAGGGTCCGACAGGATGCTGACGCCTGGTGACATCATGGTCGTCCCTGAGAACCACCTAAAATCATATGTCCAAGCTGCGACAATGTCCGCTGCAACCTCGGGGATGTATACCATTCTCATGCACTTTTAGCGGGCTTGAAAAACGCACGAACAGGACTTGTCCTTAACGGAATTCTCCCTCAATGAACAATTTGAACACTGGCGCTGGGTTCCGCAGAGCATATATTCGGTGGGAACCCCCGGATGAGGCCATCTCAGTAGATGTCCACATGAATATCGTTCAGCAATTAGATCGGGATGCAGTGCGGGCCGGGGATAACATCGCAGCCGGTCTTTTGCTGGGAAGAATAGAAGCTGGTCGTCTTATTGTTGAAGCCGCTGAGGCGGCTACGCCAGAGATTGGCGAACCGGAATCTCCGTTTACCAACCCATCGAAACTAGAACCGATCGTTGACCGCTGGCGCAATGGACAAAAGCGAATTTCAATTGTTGGCCTTTATCGCTCGTCGGGCCGATGCGGCTCTGTTCTGAACAAAGACGATTTTGCCGCCTTACGCGCAAGCACTAGCGCGACCGAGACTGTCGCACAAGCGAAAAATGCTAACCGTCTAGCTATGAAGGACAGCATAGCGAGTTCGAAACAGTCCACGGAAAACGAACAGGTAAGAGGGTGGTCGCCGCTTGGTTCACAGCTTACAAAACGAGAGCAACTTTTTCTTCTGATCGAGCCGTGTGTAGATCGAGCATCTAGTGCGACTCTTTATCTAACAAGTGACGGCGCGATATTGCGTGAATTAGCGTTAATGCCGTTCAACCGCACCCAGCTCTTTAAACAACAAGCAGCCTCTAAACAACGATTGTCCGAGAATGCGACAGCGCCTCGCGATCCTCTGCTCCAGGAGGACGAGATAGAAACTCATGCGCAGGAGCGAGAGCCTGTGCCCGGAATGAGAGGGAGAGATCATACGGTGGCGACGAACTGGGGCTGGCTTCTTGCGCTGACCGTGCTAACTGTTTTGGGCAGTTTCTTCGCACTCGGCGGCAGCCGGCAACAACTGCGTTCTCTGGACGGCCATCAGAAATCGAACGACAACCATCTCGGATTAAAGCTGCAGCGAACCGGCAACGATTGGGAGTTGCGATGGGATCAGGATGCTCCGATTTTGCTCGACGGGAGGAAGGGTCATTTACGAATAACTGATGGGGGCATTCGCAAAGAGCTTGAGCTCAGCCCTTCGGAACTGAGGAATGGCCGAATTATTTACGCGCCGATGACTGATGATGTAGCCATGGAGCTCGAGGTGGAGAGTCCACAATCAGAGAAGCCATTTGCTGAGTCCGTGCGCATTCTCGCGGGATTGCTTCCCGCACAAGCAAGTCAAGGAGCAACAATGGTTTCTATGCAGAAGGTTCCGGGCAAGACTTTGTGGAATTCTCGCACAGCCGATTTCAACGCTTCCTCTTATCAGGCGACGACACTAGATGCGACGCCATCATCGAAGGCGATCGCCTTGACGCACAGCCGATCAGCGATGGCGAAGATGCCCCTCGAACGTAAGAATGAAGATGACTACAAAAACGTGGAAGGTCAGCCCGAGCCGGCGAATGAGCCGTCTATGCCATTTTCAGACCGGAGCCCATTCTTAGAAGGTGCCGAAATGATTATTCCGCTCTCTTCCCCGCCCGCTCCTTCGGGCGGCGAGATTGAGCCGGCTCGATTGATTTCGCGATCAGATCCACTCTATCCACCGTTTGCGAGGTTCCAACGAATTGCTGGCACCGTCGAGGTTAATTTTGGGATCAGTGCGAAGGGCGAAGTAAAAGACGTAACAGCAAAAGGACCCGCTGTACTAACACAAGCCGCCGTTGAAGCAGTTCGAAAATCGCGTTACGCCCCCGCGCGATTGAATGGCGTTTCCGTCGAAACAAAAGCTACTACTGTCGTTGCCTTCCGGTTGAACTGAACTTGTTCGGAAGCAGAAGGGCATGTTTGACGCATCTTTGGGAGCGGTAACCAACGCTGGGGTGTTCGGTCACTCCAAGAACTGCTCTAGGTCAGGGCTCGTTAATCGCATGATTTCGAATTTCATATTGGATCATCGTTCAGTTTTCATACAGCTATGGAAAACGGGCGTGATCGTATTGTCGCTCTGGTCAGCCTACATGCTGCGATTCGATTTCGACATCCCCGCGACGGAGATGCGTCACGTACGGAGCGGGATAGTTATTGCACTGATGGCCAAAATGCTGATCTTTTACCTACTAGGGCTGGACCGGGGCTTATGGCGATTCACTGGAGCCACGGATGTCCCAAGGATTTTTGTTGCCAATCTCTCTGGATCGATACTATTTACGATTGCCACTGCTGTCGTCGTAGGCCGAAATTTTCCGCGAGCCGTATACCTGATTGATCTTCTGCTCTGCTTCTTGTTGATTTGTGGCTGTCAGCTTACTGTTCGGCTTTATCACGAAATGAGAGTGCCGGGAATTCCCTCTGGGAAATCGGCCAAGAAATTGTTGATATATGGCGCCGGGGAAGCGGGTTTGAACCTTGTTAGGGAAATCAGATCAACTCCGAGTCTCCAATACCGCATTGTAGGGTTCCTCGACGATGATGCACGCAAGCAACAGGCCACACTGTTGGGTGTTCGGGTCCTCGGCCGCGGGCGTGATGCTGCCCGGATAGTGGAACGCTATGGGCACAAATCCATCGGCATAGATGAAATTGTAATTGCATTGCCGTCCGCATCCGGGCGGCAACTGTCTGAGGCACTGGCCAACTGCCGGGCTAGCGGAATCCCTTGCAAGACGATCCCGAGCTCAGGAGAGTTGCTGGCCGGCAAAGTGCGCGTAAGCCAAATTCGGGAAATTACAGTGGAAAACTTGCTCGAGCGTGCACCAGTGAATCTACAGCTCGAACATATCCGCGAGTCTGTCTCTGGTCGATCTGTAATGGTCACCGGAGCGGGCGGATCAATCGGCTCCGAGCTATGCAGGCAGTTGCTGCAATTCCGGCCGAAATGTCTGATTGCTCTCGACCAGGCGGAAAGCGATTTGTTCAAGATTGACCTGGAACTTCGAGAGCGCCCAAACGGTAGCAAAGTCTGCCCGGTTATTGCAGACATCCGGAACTACGATCGTCTGAAAGCAGTGGTTCTGCAATATGGGGTCACATCCATCTATCACGCTGCTGCATACAAGCACGTACCTATGATGGAAGACCATTTGCTTGAGGCAGTTAACACAAATGTGCTCGCTTTGTATCACTTGGTGAAGACTGCGGCGCAAGGCGGAGTGACCTCATTCACCATGATTTCCTCCGATAAGGCAGTCAATCCAACAAACATCATGGGCTTAACGAAACGAGTTGCCGAGTTGGTTGTTTCTTCCATGCCCACGTCCAGCGACGAAGGTATTACGCGGTTCGTCTCGGTCCGTTTCGGCAATGTGCTTGGAAGCAATGGAAGCGTCGTGCCTCTCTTCAAAGCGCAAATCGCCGCCGGCGGTCCAGTTACGGTCACTCATCCTGAGATGCGGCGTTATTTTATGACGATCCCCGAGGCAGTGCAGCTGGTGCTGCAGGCGGGAACGATGGGCAGAGGTTCAGAAATTTTCGTGCTTGATATGGGCGAGCCCGTACGGATCCTTGACTTGGCTCGTAACATGATCCGGCTCTCCGGTTACGAACCTGATGTGGAAATTCCGATCCGGATTGTTGGAATGCGACCGGGAGAGAAACTGTATGAAGAGCTGCAAACAACAAGTGACAAGGTGAGCCCTACATGCCACGAAAAGATAATGGTTTTCCGAGGCTCCACATACCCAGATGAATTTATGGAGAATTGGATTGCTGGACTTCAGGAACTCGTGAGCCAAAGTGACGACACTGGGGCTTTATCCTATATGTGGGACCTCGTAACTGAGTACCAACCTAGTGGCAAATGGCGAGCGGCGTTAGAGACGAACCGCATGAAGGCTGTGGTTGGTGCTTAGCCATGCTTTTTGATTCCAATCGCTGCTTTATCATCGGAGAAGTTGCGCAGGCCCATGACGGAAGCTTGGGCGCAGCTCACGCCTACATCGATGTCATAGCTAAAAGTGGCGCCGACGCGGTAAAGTTTCAAACTCATATCGCCGCCGCCGAAAGCACTGCTGGCGAACCCTGGCGCGTCCCATTCAGTTTCCAAGACGAGTCGAGATATGCCTATTGGAAACGAATGGAGTTCACCGAGGACCAGTGGCTAGGCCTGAAACGCCATGCAGAAGATAAAAATATTGAGTTTCTTAGTTCGCCGTTTTCCATCGAAGCAGCGAAGATGCTCAGGCGGATCGGTGTCCGCGCGTGGAAGGTTGCTTCCGGTGAAGTGAGCAATCCTCATCTGTTTAATTATTTGTTGCATACGCGACTTCCAATTTTGCTTTCTACGGGAATGAGCACAATTCACGAAGTAGATACCGCAGTAGCGCAAGTTCAAGCCGCGGAAATTGAAATTGCCGTCATGCAATGTACGTCAATGTATCCGTGTCCGGCCGAGAAAGTCGGTTTAAACATGATCCCCTACTATCGGCAGCGCTACCGCTGTGCCGTCGGGCTTTCGGATCATTCGGCGACCATCTTTCCGTGCCTTGCCGCAGCAAGCATCGGAGTTGACGTCCTAGAAGTACACGTTACCTTCAGCCGGGACTGCTTCGGTCCTGACGTCGCAGCCTCAGTGACAGGCGAGGAATTCGGAACGATGATCCGAGGAGTCCGTTTTATCGAGGAGATGAGAAACCATACTGTCGTGAAAGATGAACTGGCCAAGGAATTGGCGCCCGTTCGCGTTCTCTTCACGAAGAGCGTTGTGGCTACGATCGATCTCCCATCGGGGGCAGTGCTGACAGCTGAATGCCTCACCGTCAAAAAACCTGGGACTGGAATTCCGGCCGAACGACTATCGTCGATAATTGGCCGGCGGGTGCGGCGGCCAATTGCTGCAGGTGAAATGCTGAATCCTTTGGACTTCTCTGGAGACTTGGCAACGGACTGTTCGCAAGTGAAATGAAGCAGGATTCCATTACCGTGGTGCCTTGGAAGCCAGAAACCGAAAGATCCGATGGGAAATCCGTGGCCTCATCACCGCAGGTTATTGACTTCGAAAAGAGTCAGCCGGGCAGCGAAACCAGCGTTTCCAAGACAATTACTGCCGAGGATTTGGAGTCCTTTGCACGGTTGAGCGGTGATCGCAATCCGCTGCATATGAGCGACGAATTCGCCGCGCGGACCCATTTTCAACGACGTGTTGTGCATGGGATGCTCCTCGCTAGTTATGTCTCAGCGCTGGTAGGTATGAATTGCCCCGGTCCCGGCGCACTTTGGGCTCAGCAGAGTTTTCGTTGGCAGGCCCCCGCATTCATAGGCGACCGAATTCTAATTACACTGAAGGTCAAACATAAATCGACGGGCTCAAGAACTTTAATGCTAGAGGTTAAGACAGTGAACCAAGATGGAAAAGTGCTGATGGAAGGCGAAGGCACTGTAACTGCCCTCGAAGAGAATATGCGATCGGAAGATATCCCGGTCAGCGAACGAGTCGCGTTTGTTAGTGGTGGGTCACGAGGAATAGGGGCAGCTATTTCACTGGCGCTTGGCCGCGCCGGAGCCGCAGTCATAATTAATTATCGCAATAGCGCCGATGCAGCGGAACGATTGTGCGCCGAGATCAGGCGCAGCGGTGGCCGCGCCATTTCGCTACAAGCGGATGTAAGCGACTACTCATGTGTAGTCCAGACTGCGACACGGGCGTGCGAAGAGTTCAATCATCCGATCGATCTCCTTATCAACAATGCCGGCACAGTTCCGGAACCACGGCCTTTTATGCAGACGACGTGGGAGGAAATCGAATCGGCGCTTGATGTGCATCTCAAAGGCGCTGTGCATTGCTGCCAAGCGTTCGTTCCTGGAATGATGGCGCAGAAATCCGGCCGTATCATCAATATAGGCTCGGCGTTTGTGAGCGCCACACCTCCGCCGAATTGGACTTGCTTCCTGCTCGCGAAGTCTGCGGTACAAGCTTTGACACGCTGCCTAGCTTCAGAACTCGGGCCCTATGGCATTCGGGTGAATTCAGTGGCGCCCGGCTTAGTTGAAACAGAGGCCATTAGTGGATTGTCAGAGCGGATGCGAAAGGTCCAAGCGATGCAGACCCCATTGCGACGACTTGCCGCCCCAAGCGAAATAGCAGCAGCTGTTACAGCCCTCTGTACAGGTCCGGGCGACTTCATTAACGGCGCCGAGATCCCCGTCTCGGGCGGCTTTCAGATGTAGAGAAGGTCTAATTCATGTCCCAATCGGCGGAACTGCGTACACATATTGAAGAGCTGATCGACAGTTGCCAGTGGTCGGAGGCTCATCTTCGCGTAGGTGATCTGTGGCAGCTTGAGAAAAAAGCGGCGGCGGCGAGTTATGTTCTATCTTGTTACGAGCGCCTACGACCTCACTTGCCGTTGGTTGAATGTCGGATTAGCTTTCTCAGATCGATGACGATAGAGCCATTGATCCCCATCTTGCGCAGCGCCGCACTGGTTTGTGGAATCGATCCGATAGTCCAGGTTGGACAATTCAACGCATACATGCAGGAAATTCTAGATTCAAACAGCTCATTGTATTCCTTCAATCCGGACATCGTCGTATTGGCAGTCCAGACTCGCGATATTGTTCCCGAAATATGGGAAGCGTATACCGATCTATGTCAATCACAAGTGCAGGTGGCTGCTGATCGCGCGCAAGAGACTTTTTCGATTGCGATTCGAACCTTACGCGAGCGCTGCAAGGCGAGCGTGATTGTTCATACACTGGAAAACCCAATCTCGAGCAATGGCGTGCTAGAAGCACAACGAAAGACCGGCCAGTTGGCCACCATTGATTACATTAACTCGGAAATAGGAGAGCTTTGCCGTCAGCACCGAGGCGTGTACGTCCTGGACTACGAAGGCTTGATTGCCAACTATGGCCGGGCACGCTGGCACGATGAAGCTAAGTGGCTAACAATGCGAATGCCATTCGCTTCCGACAGCTTTTTACCGTTGGCAGCCGAATGGCTTAGGTTCATTCATCCTTTGGTGGGCGTGCCTTGTAAAGCTCTCGCTATAGATTTGGACAATACGCTTTGGGGCGGTGTTTTGGGAGAGGTGGGAATAAAAGGCATCCAAGTAGGTCCCGACTACCCTGGGGGTTTATATCGCTCGCTCCAGCGGGCAATCTTGGATTTGCATCGGCGAGGCATTCTATTGGCCATCTGTAGCAAAAATGATCATGACGAGGCTATGAGAGCTCTGCAGGATCATCCTGGAATGCTGCTGCGGCCAGAGCATTTTGCAGCTTTCAAGATTAACTGGCAGGACAAGTCGGAGAACCTTCGCGAAATTGCGACAGAGTTGAACATCGGTACAGATGCAATCGCATTTCTCGATGACAGCCCGGTGGAGCGAGAGCGTGTTCGACTAGAGATGCCGGATGTGAGGGTGATTCATCTTCCTACCCGTGCAGACGGTTTCGCTCAAGCATTGCGCAATTGTCCTTTCTTTGAGCGCCTAGTGCTCTCAAATGAAGAACGAGAGCTTCCGAGACTTTATCGCGAACAGAGAGAGCGCTTGGACTTGGTTCGTCGTACGGGAAGTGTGGAAGATTTCTATCGATCCCTGAATCAACAGGTGACGATCGAGTTGGTCAGGCCAGACACAACGGTTCGAGTCGCCCAACTTACTCAAAAGACCAATCAGTTCAACATAACTAATCGGCGCTACACGGAGCAGCAGATTGAGGACTTTGCGTGTCGAGAAGATTGGAACGTGTATTCGGTTCGGGTTAACGACCGGTTTGGAGACAGCGGAATCGTCGGCGTCGTAATTACGAGGATTGATGGCAGCAGTTGGGAGATCGACACTTTCTTACTTAGCTGCCGAGTCATCGGAAGAACGGTCGAGAAGGCAATGCTGGGGTTTTTAGCCGAGAGAAGCAGGAGCGCTGGCGCAGAATTCTTGCAGGGATGGTTTTTTCCAACCAAGAGAAACGCTCCTGCTCGCGACCTTTACACCTCTAATGGCTTCGAAGCAATAATTTCTATGGAGGATGGTGCGACCCTTTGGAGGCTTAACCTGAAGGACGCAGACATTCCCTATCCAGAATGGATACAAATGTATGTCACAAATGAGCCCTGTCGCTCAGAACAAGCGCGCGTTTAGCAAAGTCTTAGCCGTGGCGGCAGACGTTTTTGAAGTTCAGGAATCAACTCTCGCGGCTGCTTCATCTCCGGACACGATCGAAAGCTGGGACTCTCTCCACCATTTGAGCTTCGTAGTGGCTCTCGAGCAGGAATTCGGGATTCAATTCTCTCCTGAAGAAATTGAACAACTTCTTTCAATCGAGCTCGCGGCAGCGTTAGTCGAAGAAAAAGCTAAAGCACGGGAGATCTCCGATGGCTATTGAGATTCGTTACGCAAATCTGGACGAATATCCACAGATCAGCCAATTTATAGACAATCACTGGGCTAAAAATCACGTGTACACACGCGAACGCGAGCTATTTGATTGGACGTTTCACAGACCCGGTCATTGGGGCCCAGATAAGTATAGTTTGACCGTGGCAGTCGACGGAAACGAACTAGTCGGGATTTTGGGAGGAATTCCGTTTACGTTAAATCAGTTTGGGAAAAGCTCGAAAGGGATTTGGATCGTAAACTATGTGATTCGCTATGATTATCGGCGGGGCGCAACGGCACTGCAACTATTAAGTTCATTTCGTCGGCAGTTCGCGGCCGTGGTAGCTTTTGGAATTAATCCTGCAACCGTTGCCATTTACCAGGTTCTCCGAGGCCAGGTTTTGCCAGAAATTCCGCGTCACATCCTCACAATGCCTGGCCAGGCGAAAAGGATGGCACGCACGTTGAGGATAGCCTCGCCAGATTGGCGTGACGAACGTATCCGGGATCTAAGTTCATCATTTGAATTCCGTGATCTCCCTGTCCCTCCCACTCGCTACGGTCTGACGTTGCCATCTAACTGGGACGAGAGAGATTGGCCTGAACACGCTTTGTCAACGTTGGGCGCGGCACGCGACTACGACTACCTCGATTGGAGATATCGAAGGCATCCTTTATTCCGCTACGAGTTCGTTACCGTCGAAGAAGGCAACAAAACCGGCTTGGCAGTGTGGCGGAGAGAAACCATTCGGACCGAAACTCCGCGTGGGCTAGAAGACATAGACTGTATCGCGCGACTCGTGGAGTTCCTCCCATCCTCACGAGCGAATGCTGAACCCTTATTTGCCGCGTTCCTCGCAGAAGCAGCCCGGGGTGGCGTGATGGCCGCCGATTTCTATGGATACCACGGTCAGACACGAGAGTGGCTCCAAGAAGTGGGCTTTCGTATGTCCGATACGCACGCAGATGGCCCGTGTTTTCCCTCCCGATTCCAGCCGCTTGACGGCAAGGGTGGAGGCATCCTGAGCGCTATTTTCTTGCAGGATAGCGCACTCCCCTGTTCGACCGATTCTCAGTGTCCATGGTACTGGACCAAATCTGATTCAGATCAAGATCGGCCCAATTAATCTCGCACTTGCCATGAATGTAAGCCGGTCTAAGCCCGCCTTAGGAGTTCCCTTGATTCAGGCCCGACATTTATACGTCGCGACATATCACTATGTCAGAGATCTTCCGCGCAGCCGATTTCCGCAAATCAAGGGCATGCTTCTCGATGATTTTCGTAATCAGGTGAATATGCTGCCGGACCTTTTTGAAATGGCAACACTGAACTCGGCCTATGACTTTCTCACAGGAAAGTATCAGCCTGTCCGAGATCTCTGTCTGATGACATTCGACGACGGCCTTAAAGAGCATTACTGCGAAGTTACGCCGATCCTTCGAGAGAAAGGAATACAAGGAATCTTCTTTCCGATTACCGGCTGTATGCAGGATCACGTTGTGGCGCCGGTGCACATGAATCACTTTCTGCTGGCATCGCTCGGGTGTGAGCAGTACCGCGCTGCGTTTGTCGAGGAATTAACTACTTTGGGACTCGCAGACCTTGCCCAAACAACAACGGACAAACTCATAGTTCAATGGACCTATCCTCTGGATGATTCTAAGACAGCGCAATTCAAGTATCTCTTCAATTTCATTTTACCTCCGCTTTACCGCGATGCCGTCGTCCAAAAACTGTTTGAGGAATGGATCGGAGAGGAGGTTGCATTTGCCGCTGACCTCTATTTAAGTTGGGGCGAAGCGCGTGAGATGCAGCGAGCCGGAATGATAATGGGGGGGCACTCGCATGCGCACAGGCCCCTAGCACGGCTCGGGAATTCGGAGTTGGACGCAGACCTCGGTCTCTGTTGGGAGCTCATGCAAGCGAACTTGGATTCACAGGACTTGTGGCCTTTCAGCTATCCCTACGGAAAAGCAGATTCCTTTGATGAACGCGTAATCCAGAAATTACGTGAGCTGGGATTTTGCGGTTCTCTGTGCACAGAAAAAGGGCTAAATGTGCCAGGCGTGGACTTGTTCGCGATTCATCGTGTTGATTGCAAGGAAATACTTCCTGAAAATTACTCACAACTCCGAGCCTCCTCTCGAAATGTGGAGCCTTTTAGTTCCGTGCTCTCAGGGACACATGAGCACCTGCGTTGAGATGGTCAGATGAAGGGATCCCAGTTGGACAAGGAAATGAAACGAAAAATCTGTGTAGTCCTCGTAGATCGCGCCAATTACGGGCGTCTCAAACCAGTGCTAACTGCGCTTTCAAAGAGGCCTGAGATTACTCTGCAGTTGATTGCGGCCGGCACGATGGTACTAGAGCGCTTCGGTCATCCGGTGCAGAACGTCAAGAACGATGGGTTCACCGTAGACGGTGAGATATACATCGAGCTCGAGGGATCCACACCAGCAACAATGGCAAAATCCTTGGGCTTTGCGGTGGTTGAGTTCGCGAGCGAATTCCAACGCCTAAAGCCCGACATCGTCGTGCTGATTGGAGATCGATACGAAGCACTGGCCGCAGCCTTAGCTGCAGCGTATATGAACATCTGCATAGCGCACATTCAAGGCGGCGAAGTGTCTGGCTCCATCGATGAAAGCGCACGACATGCCATATCCAAGCTTGCTCACTATCACTTCCCGAGCACAGTACGAGCAGCCAATTACTTGGCACGCATGGGAGAGGATCCGCAGTCAATTCTGGGCATTGGTTGCCCTAGTAGCGACATTGCACGTGTGCTGGTCCCCACAATCACCTCAGACATCATCAACAGCACTGGCAGCGGGTCAAATATCGATGTTGATCGGCCTTTTTTACTCGTGGTTTTTCATCCGACGACTACTTCTTATGGTGGAGAGCGGGAGGAAGTGAACGAGATTTTAGAGGCACTCGCGCGACTGCAAGTGCAAACGATCATGCTCTGGCCAAATATCGATGCCGGGGCTGACCATATTAGTAAGGCCATTCGACTCTTCCGTGATCGTGTCGGTCCAGCTTGGATGCGGACCCTTACGAATCTCTCTCCAGAACATTACCTCGAATTGTTGGCACGAGTATCCTGCGCAGTTGGCAACTCGAGTAGCTTCGTCCGCGACGCTGGTTTCTTCGGAACGCCTGTAGTCCTTGTCGGGGACCGCCAAGAGGGACGCGAAACGGATGAGCATGCTATGCGTGTAGCATCCGTCGCGTCGCAAGTATTCGTGGCCATTCGCAAGCAGCTCAAGCACGGACCTTACGAATCCAGCGCCCTTTACGGCGATGGACTCGTTGCCGAACGAATTGCAGACGGACTCGTGCAACTAAGACCTTACATTCAAAAACGACTGCACTATATCTATGAACGGGGGGCCGAACATGAGTATCCGCGTTCTTGGAGTGATCACGGCTCGGGGAGGCTCGAAGGGAATCCCTCGGAAGAACATCGTGCCGCTGCTCGGTAAACCACTTCTTGTTTATACAGTGCAAGCCGCTCTGGCAAGTAAGAGACTCACTCGAACTGTCTTGTCAACGGACGATACAGCCATCGCAGAAGTAGGTATGCGTGCGGGAGTCGATGTGCCATTTATGCGCCCAGCTGACCTAGCAGGTGACGATGTCTCAACGATTCCGGTCCTGCAGCACGTTGTCGGAGAACTGGAAAGGGCAGGTGAACAATATGATGCGGTATTAACATTACAGCCCACGAACCCGTTGCGCCGGCCCGAGGATATCGACGGAGCGATAGAGATGTTGGAGTCAACCGGTGCAGATTCCGTAATATCGTTTGCTGATGTTGGAGAACATCACCCAGCACGCATGAAATGGATTGCCCCGGACGGGCGCGTGTCAGACCCTCCTTTCGCCGAGGCATTCGAAGGCCAGCCGAGGCAGCAACTTCGCAAGCTCTATCTCCGAGAGGGATCCATTTACTTGACGCGTCGCGCGGTCCTGATGGAACACAACTCTATAAAAGGGAATGACTGTCGCGCATGGATCATTCCGCCGGAACGGGCACTAAATATTGATACACCCTTCGACCTGCTTATGACTGAACAGGTTCTAAAATCTAACGGAAAGCTAGCCGCGCACGTCTAGTGCAGCCCTGTATTCTAGTTTCGGAAGCCACCGGTTTTTCGGACGGTGCGGTCAAGAGTCTTTGCACTTGTGCTCGTCTACTGCTCAGAGACTTGGACAGGCCTTCGCTTCTGACGGCGCTGCGCGACATCGACGTCCTTTGGGTTCGGTTGAGGCACAAGATCGATCGTGAAGTGATGGAAGCCGCCCCCAACTTGCGAATGATTGCGACGCCCACGACTGGTCTAAACCACATTGACTTACGAGAGGCTGAACAGCGTGGCATTCACGTCATTTCGCTTCAAGGGGCTACGGACTTCTTACAAAGTGTATACGCAACTGCCGAACACACCGTGGCACTGATTCTGGGCCTGATGAGACATTTGCCCGCGGCACACGAACATGTCATCAGCGGCCATTGGAACCGGGATCTGTTCATTGGAAATGAGTTGCATGGGAAGACGGCGGGAGTAATTGGGTATGGCCGTCTCGGCAAGATGGTCGCCAAGTATCTGCGAAGTTTTGGCATGCGACTGTTGGCTACGGACGTTAGAAACAATGAAGAAGTCGAACATTCCGACATTGCGATGGTTTCTCTCGATCATCTGTTACGCACTAGTGACGTTGTGACGCTTCATCTTCCCCTCTCGGACCGAACGCAAGGGTTTCTGGGGAGCCGCGAGTTTGCCTGCATGAAGCCGGGCTCGTGGTTTATCAATACGGGGCGCGGCGAGTTGGTGGATGAAAGGGCCCTTCTCGATGCACTCCAAAACGGGCATCTTGGGGGCGCGGCGTTGGATGTTTTATGTGATGAGTACTCATCGAGTTTGCGCGACAACTCAATCGTTCGCTATGCGCAGCAGCATCGGAACTTATTGATCACACCTCATATTGGAGGATGCACGAAAGAGTCGAGGGAAAAAACGGAGTGTTTTCTCGCGGCAAGGGTTGTTGACTTTATTTGCGAAGCTTTTACGCATCCATTTGCAACAAAAAGCGGCTTAGAGGATGCAACTGCCACTCCAACTTCTCGTGTCAGCGTGTCTCCGATTGAAGATGTCTCTGTCAGCGCAGCAGCCTCATGGAAAAAGTAATGAGTAGCAACTTGTCCGGAGCTTGTCACCTCCGTATTCAGCCAAGCCACGGCTGGGTTTCGTTACAGCTCAGAGATTTGTGGCTATATCGCGAGTTACTGTACTTTTTTATTTGGCGAGACATCAAAGTCCGGTACAAACAGACGGCGTTAGGGGCAGCATGGGCTGTTATCCAGCCCCTGTTCACAATGTTGGTTTTTAGTCTTTTCTTTGGACGCCTTGCAAAAATACCATCCGATGGCATTCCATATCCTTTGTTTGTTTATTGCGCTCTAGTGCCTTGGACTTTCTTCGCCCAAGGATTGGCGCAATCGGCTGATAGTCTGGTCGGGCAGGGAAATCTGATAAGAAAAGTTTACTTCCCACGCTTGGCTATACCCCTAAGCAGCGTGAGTGCGGGACTCGTGGATTTCTCAATTAGTTTCACTGTCTTATTGGGATTGATGGCACGTTACGCTGTCCGTCCAACCAGTCATCTCATTTGGCTTCCATGCCTATTGCTACTGGCGTTCGTGACTTCGCTTGGCGTAGGACTCTGGCTGTCGGCACTAAACGTACGGTTTCGCGACGTTAAATATGCGCTTCCTTTTATCATCCAGTTTTGGATGTTTGCGACGCCGATAGCGTATCCCAGCAGCTTGCTAGGTAAAACCGGAAGACTTGTTCTTGCGCTCAACCCAATGGTCGGGGTCGTCGAGGGCTTTCGTTGGGCTCTGTTGGGGGCGAAAACTGCTCCAGGACCAATGATGGTTGTATCAGGGCTTGCAGCCGTGACGGTCTTAATTGGGGGCGCATTTTATTTCCGAAGGATGGAAAAAAGCTTTGCGGACGTCGTCTGACTTTTCGCGTACGCCTTCTCAAGTACTACCTTATTGAAGATTATGTGTGGGATAGCTGGATTATTCGGAGGCGAGTGGAATCGGTTCCAACTCGAGCGCATGGCCACCGTGCAGCAACACCGGGGCCCCGACGACCGCGGTTTCTTTGTCGATGAGAGTGGAATGGCCGCCTTGGCGCACAATCGGCTAAGTATCCTCGACTTGTCACCTGCGGGTCACCAACCCATGGCGAATGTTGCGGGAAATCTCCGAATTGTATTTAACGGCGAAATTTACAACTTCATCGAGCTTCGGCGGGAGTTAAGCGATTACCAATTCCGGACGATGACGGATACGGAAGTTATTCTCGCCGCGTATGAACGATGGGGCGAATCTTGCCTCGATCATTTCTTAGGGATGTTTAGCCTACTGATCTGGGACATTCGCGAGAAACGGTTGTTTGGAGCACGTGACCGGTTCGGAGTGAAGCCCCTATATTATGCGCTAGGTCCAAACGGTGGACTGGCCATAGCAAGTGAGATCAGGAGCCTTCACGCGGCTGGTATTCCGAGGAACATCAATGAGGATACTTGGGCTTCGTATCTGGCTTATGGCTTGCACGACCACTCCACTTCAACATTCTGGGAACGGGTTTTATCTCTCGCGCCTGGACACGCGTTTACTTGGGAGGATGGACGACTTCAGATAAAGCAATGGTACGACCTGCCGGCTCAGATTGGATCGGAGTTCGATTCGAGGCCGGTGAGTGTGGTTTGCGAAGAGTATTTGGCATTACTACTGGAAAGTATCCAGTTAAGGTTTCGCTCGGACGTTGAAGTGGGAATCAACATCAGTGGGGGCCTCGACTCCTCCACGCTTCTTGCCTTGATCCATCGAACGAATAATTGTGCGAGCAGAGTCAAGGCGTTCACCTACACAACAGGCGACGAACGATACGACGAACTCCCATGGGTGCAAAGAAATTTGGAGCGGATGGAGCACCCCTCTTTCGTTTATCAGCTTCGCCCCGAAGAGGTTCCCGATCTAGCAGCAGATGTACAAGACTATCAGGACGAACCTTTCGGCGGGTTGCCTACTCTTGCATACGCTCGGCTGTTTGAACTAGCCAGACGCTCAGGAGTCGTCGTGCTACTCGATGGGCAAGGAATGGATGAGCAGTGGGCGGGCTACGATTATTATGCACACTTGAGTGAAGAGACGTCCTTTGCCCCGCTGCAGGGAACAAGCCATAGAGCCACCATCCCGGGATCCCTCAGTTCGGAATTTCTCAGGAGGGCTGAGCCTTTGAATCCTCCTCAACCCTTTCCAGATCCACTGCGCAATCGTCAGTATTTCGATACTCGTTTCACAAAAATTCCCAGAGCTCTGCGATTCAACGATCGTGTGTCAATGAGAGCTTCGGCAGAGTTACGAGAACCGTTTATGGATCATCGCCTATTTGAACTGGCGCTCCGCCAACCTAAAGAGAGAAAAATCATGGGTCATACGGCTAAGTGGTTGCTACGTGAGATGACACGGAACCTGCTTCCGTGCGAGGTGTCGGAGGCTCCCAAACGTCCCGTTCAGACACCTCAAAGAGAGTGGCTGGCCGGCCCGTTGCGCGATTGGGCGCAGGGTTGCATCGACACGATGCTGGTGGAGTACGGCGGCGCGTGGTTCAACAAAGAACGCGTCAGGGACGACTGGAACACGTATTGTGCGGGTGGAAGTTCGAACAGCTATTACGTGTGGCAATGGATCAGCCTGGGTTTAACGCTTCAGAGTTCCCTTCAAGCTGCGGCGGCGCTTCAATGAATCGTATTGCGATAAAGGCCGAAGGAATCTCCAAACGGTATTCCATTGGCGCTAGACAGCAGCCCTATCGTACGTTGCGAGATTCCATTGCGGGCGCTATTGCAGGGCCATTTAGTGTTTTCCGGCGTCGAGGAGCGAATGCCGCCGAAGAAGATCGAAACGTGTGGGCTCTCAAGGATGTCTCCTTTGAGATTCAACCAGGCGAAGTAGTGGGTGTCATTGGCCGAAACGGAGCCGGTAAAAGCACTCTGCTTAAGATTCTCTCCCGCATTACGGAACCAACCTCTGGCGTCGCAGATCTGCATGGACGGATCGGTTCGCTTTTAGAAGTAGGTACCGGTTTTCACGGAGAGCTGACAGGCCGCGAGAATATCTATCTCAACGGTGCAATCTTGGGAATGAGAGCCAAAGATATCAACCGCCAGTTTGATCGCATCGTTGCCTTCGCGGAAGTTGAAAAATTCATTGACACACCAGTGAAACACTACTCCACAGGCATGTACATGAGACTGGCTTTCGCCGTAGCAGCTCACCTTGAGCCCGAAATTCTTCTTGTTGACGAGGTATTGGCTGTCGGCGACGTGGGGTTCCAACGTAAATGCCTTGGTCGGATCGGCGAGGTTGCTGCGGATGGGAGGACCGTGCTTTTCGTGAGCCACAATATGGGTGCCATTCGATCTTTGTGTACCAAAGGGATCGTACTAGATAAAGGGCGGGTAACGTATTTCGGTCAGATTGCAAAGAGCATCGAGACCTATTTCGAATCGACAAATAATTCTTCGAACCATGCTGACGACGATGGCTCTCTACGTCATGGCTTCGGCCCGATATGGCTGACTGGATCCGATGGAACTATTGAGCAGGGCGACAGCTTCGAGATAAACACAACTATGCGGCTTCCGCCGGAAGCCGCAGGCTTTACGCTCCTGTGCGTGTTGGAAGACCCGTCTCAACGTAACATCTTTCATTTGCGGATCGACAGCTCGGATCTCAAATTGAGTTTGCCTTGGCGAGAGAACTACTCCATCAGCGTTCGGCTCCCTGCGCTGTGGCTGGAACCGGGCCTGTACTCGCTTTGGTTTAAGGCCCTATATTGCGGCCAAGCCGTTCAACCTCGAGTTTTATCTGATATCTACTACCTGGACGTTGGGGGCAGAAGTAGTGGCTGGAACGCAGTTCTCTCTCCCACACCTCAATGGTGTCTGGAACCCGTTGATGCGGCGCATGGATGCGAAACAGAAGCCGCGACCTCAAGATGAAAACCTTTGAACTCGTTTATACATTTTGTGAGCCCGGGCTCCCGGTAATCTATAAGCGCGTCCGAAAAATCCTTACTTCTCTTGCAAAAGCATGTACCTTTAGGCCGCGTTTTCTTGATATCGGCGGGCGGAAGTCCCACTACACAATCGGCGTCCCGGCGGACATCACTATTACGGATCTCCCTCGAACAAGCGTAGTCCAGCATCAGCTGCATCTCGGAATCAGCGAAGAGATCGCACAAACGATCCGGGCGCGACGCAGCAATGTGGAGTCAGTGTTGATCGACGATATGACGCGCTCTTCCTTAAGCAGCGCCTCATTTGATTGCGCCGTGGCAGTTGAGGTACTCGAACATGTGGACGATGACCTTACATTTTTACGCGAAGTCAAACGTGTACTCAAACCTGAAGGCAGGTTCATTATGACGACACCAAATGGGGACTTCGTGAGGAATATCAATCCAGATCACAAACGCCACTATCGACGGAAGGAGCTGGAAATGCTGCTGCGGCGCGAATTCGAGTGCATTGAAGTGCGTTACGCAAGTCCAGGCACAAAGTTTTACAACATGGCACTTCGATCTTGGTCAGTAGCGCGACCATTGCAGACAGTCCTGACATATATCGGAGGCGTGATCAATTCGGTGGAAGATCGAATTGCTCCGCAAACTTCGGAAGGCGTAGGAATGCAAGAGCTAATCGCCGTAGCATACAACTCAACCGAAGTCCCTCATATCAAATCACAAATTAGGTTCGTATGAAGACTCTCCCGAAGTTGGCTCTTCTAGTTCCCGATGGAGTCGGTGTACGCAATTTCCTGCTCGGCAACTTCCTGCGCCGCCTGGACCCGTCGACCGATGTGGACATCTTTCACGTAATTCCTGGAGCAGCGCTCCGATCCATTAGCACCGAGCATGGAAAGAACGTCCGTTGGCATGAACTGCTGCCCTATCGACCGAATGAGATGGCTCTAATTCTTCAGACTGCTTTGGGCTACGCTCAAATGTATTGGGCCGATACCATGGCCATGCAACGGGTGCGCAATACGCCAGCGCACGGAACATGGCAGCAGCGTGCGTTAACGCATGGAGCAAGGGCCTTAGGGCGAATCAGCGCCGCACCGCTTTGCATGCGCCTTCTGGACAGACTTCATTACGCCACGGTAGAAAAGCTTCCGGAGGTGGACCACTACAAGCGTGTGTTCGAGCGGATTCAGCCATCGGTCCTGTTTTGCTCGCACCAACGTCCTTCTATCGTGCTGCCGGCCATCCTCGCGGCGCGTTGCATGGGGATACCAACGGCCACTTTCATCTTTAGCTGGGATAACATAACGAGCAAGGGTCGAATTACGGCTCCGTTCGACCACTACCTCGTCTGGAGCAACCATATGCGTGACGAGTTGCTCCGGTATTATCCCAATGTTCCTGCGCGCTGCGTTCATGTAGTGGGAACGCCTCAATTCGAGCCATATGCCGACGCTGATCTCCTCTGGTCGAAGGAAGAGTTCTGTTCAAGGATCGGTGCCGATAGCGCACGCCCGCTCATTTGTTACTCCGGCGGTGATCCGGGAACATGCCCGGAAGATCAGGAACACATACGCGTGCTCCTGGAATTGATTCGAGACGGCCAAATCAAACGGAATTGCCAGGTTATCGTAAGGCCAGTGCCCGTAGAAGACGGACGCCGTTATGATGGAGTTCGCGCACGCTTCCCCGAGTTGATTTTTGCACAACCGAATTGGGAGCACGTCGAGGCGGGAGACTGGTCTCGCGTGATTCCAACGAAGGACGATATTCAATTTCTAGCTAATCTAACTTATCACTGCGATTTGAACGTGAATCTCGGTTCAACGATGACCCTGGACTTCGGCATTCGAAATAAGCCAGTCGTAAACATTGCGTTCGACATTGCAGATCCTCCGATTTTCGGAATGTCTCTTTGGGATTACTACTACTTCTTTGATCACTATCGGCCGGTGGTGGAACTCAAAGCGGCGAGGCCAGCCCGTTCAGCAGAGCAACTCGCTGATCTGATTAACGCCTATCTCGAAAATCCTGACCTCGACGCTGAAGGCAGAAGGCAGCTGGTCAACATGCAGGTCGGAGTGCCACTCGCGGAATCCAGTTCCCGAATAGTCGATATTCTGAGCGATGTGGCGGGTCATACTCATCAAGGTGAGGTCACCGGCCAAGCTCGTTTGGCAGGCGTGGTCGCTAACTAATATCGTTTCGTTTCTTATGAACTTCCTGAAATCTTACGATACAAACGGCTCTGCCGTTCTTCCGTTGTGCCAAGATGCAGCTTCTTGTCAGCTAAGTGCACTCATGGATCGCGTAAATGTACGGTTAGACCCTTCCACCTTTATTGAAAATGTGGCAATTGCATTCAAGGAGGCACAAGCTCAACACCAATGCCAATCCATGGCAGACAAGTTCCGTGCCGAACCCTCATTTCAACTCTTTGAGAATGCTATTCGGCTTGCCCAGCGCACCGGGAACAGACAATCTATTTTTGTTCTGGGATGCGGGCGAGGATTCGCCGGAGAACCAGCCGATTTTGCTTTGAGCGTCGTGCGCGAAGTATTCGATTCGACAAAAATCAAGGAGGTTGCCGTTCTCAATCTAACTCCTTCGATTCTGCGGTTAGATCGTGAAGGCCTTTTCGCAAACCCACAACTCGCCGGGAAGCAGGACGCATGGGACCTCGTCGTCATCCACTCGTTATTCCACTATGTACCCGATGTTTCGAAAGTGTTTGATTTAATTCGGCGGCTACTCAAACGTTGTGGTGGCCTGATTGTAAGTCACGAGCCCAACGCCCGCTTTTGGCAAAATGCTAAACGGCAATCAGCACTTGCAAAGTTGCAGAGGAAGCGACCTCATCGCCGATTGCGGCAGTATTTGAATAGATCCGGCGCGTTTCAGCTGCTCCGAAGAACGAGGGCGCGGCCGTCAACAATTTGGGATCGCGTAAACATGCTCCTCAAAGAACGCTGTGGGTTGGCTAGCCCTCTCGCGGAAAACGAGATTCGTCGGTTAGTAGATGTCCATAGACCCGAATCCGTGCCAGGGACATTCTGCATCGGTCAAAACGGTTTTGACTTTGACGAACTCTCTCGCATTCATCTGCCTGACTTCCGTCTCCAATGGGTAGCGACCACGGATCACCTAGGCTATGTCGCTCCGACATCATTGACGGCCAAATGGCAGCGTACGGCGATGGCCCTTGCCGAGGACGACGCTCTCGCTGGCTGCGTGTTCACGGGATATTGGAGGCGTGACGAGGTTAGCAGAAACTCTGGATTGTGATGATGTGAAAGGCCTGGAATCAATTTTACCGGTGATGGACAAGTATGGCGTCCGCTGCGCGCCCCAGGAGTTCCAGCGAGTCGTCAATCTGGTCTTCCATGAGTCGGAATCGAGCGTCTACGATTCTGTTCATCGAGACATGTGGAGTAGTTTGCCACAGCAGTTCGGTCTGCTCGCCTCGGATTATATAGCCTCGGGTGAAGACGTCGGCAATGATCTTGCGATACTCGACGTTGGCTGTGGAACGGGTTTGGCCTCTGAGCTGTTGTTGAACACAAAACTGGGTGAACGGATTCGACAGATCGATCTGCTGGATACCTCGCCAGAAATGTTGGAAAAAGCCGATCAACGGTCACGCGCTTGGAAAATCAAGACGACGACGAAACATGGTGCAATCAACAGCATCGCCATGCAACGTGGTCGATACGATCTGATCATCACGTGCTCCGTCCTACATCACATTCCGGATTTGAGCGAATTCCTGCAAGGAGTCCGCCATCTTCAGGCGCCTGGCGGAATTTTCATGCACTTCCAGGATCCGAATGGCGATTATCTGCATGATGATCTTCTTCAGACGAGAATTAAGGAACTTAAGGATTATGAACGGCCCCTCATCCCTAAGCGCCTAAGCCGACTCACACCAAGAAATGTGATTCGTCGCATTCGCAGGACATTTTCAAACGGTAGAAGCAATGACTACATCAGTCACGTCAACCAACAACTTATTCAGTCAGGACTCACACGGCAACCAATGGCGGCACCAGACATTTGGGCTATCACTGACATCCATATTTATGACGGTGAAGGTATTTCTGTTGGGACCCTATCAAGGCTGCTGCCTGACTATCGGTTGATCTCTGCACGATCATATTCATTTTTCGGAAAAATGCTCAGTGAATTGCCCGCTGGCTTCCGGCAACGAGAACAGCAATTCATTGAGGCAAAGGCGCCTAACGGACTTGAGATAGCAGGGTTGTGGACATTACCGAGAGTATCGGCAACAAACGATCGCACAGGTTTATCGCCTTGAACCTTCCTTGAAGATTTGCTTTATCTGCAATGAATATCCTCCCGCACGCCATGGCGGCATCGGCAGTCTTACGCGCACTCTCGCTCGGGCGCTAGTGGAAGCTGGTAACCAAGTACGTGTTGTCGGATTCTACCCAGAAAAGGAAGCTGCTCCGGATATGGAGTCAGATTGTGGTGTGGCGGTCCAACGGTTCAAGATCTCATGTCGTCCGTTGGAATGGGTGCGGGCTCGATATCTCCTTTATAGCATCGTCAGGCACTGGGCACAGGCTGGTCTTATTGATCTCGTAGAGGTTCCGGACTATGAGGGATTGGCCGCTGGATGGCCAGCTCTCCATATTCCAGTAGTCATTCGTATGCATGGCTCGTCCACTTATTTCACAGCCGAGATGGGAAAACACCGCGACGCGACTATGTCGTTAATTGAGGGCGCTTCTTTGCGTCGAGGGAACTTTCTTTGCTCGTGCAGTCATTACACGGCCGAGCGAAGTCGAGAGTTGTTTCGATTGGGTGAATCGAAAATCGCCACCCTTCACAATCCTGTAGTAACTGAGACCTCTTCGGTTGAGAGAAAACGACGCCCCGGCCAAGTCGTTTTCAGTGGGACGTTAACGGCAAAGAAGGGTGTTGGCTCGCTCGTGCGAGCGTGGGCCCAAGTGCTTGAAGAGTGTCCTCAGGCCGAGTTGGAAATTTTCGGTAAAGATGGCCACACTGACCGGGGTTCATCGATGCAAGATCATTTGATATCGCTCGTGCCTCCACCGATTCGAAACACGATCCACTTTCACGGCCATGTGGATTTTGCGCGCCTTCGCTCAGCTTTTCGCTCCGCCAGTGTTGCTGTCTTTCCCTCTTATTCGGAAGCGTTTGCTCTCGCACCAATGGAGGCAATGGCACAAGGCTGTCCAACAATCTACAGCTGCCGGGCAAGCGGGAAGGAACTGATACAGGACGGAGAAACCGGTTTGTTGGTGAATCCCGATGATCCGAACGCGATCGCTAAAGCGATCATAACGATCCTAAACAATCCCCAAATTGCAAAGGAACTCGGTTCCAAAGGAAAAGCAAGTATTGAATGCCGCTTTTCTATCGGCGTCCTCCTCGCTCGCAATATCAACTTCTATCTCGACTGTCTGCGATCATTTGCTGAAGGTCTGACCGGACCTACGGATTGAATACATGGGCGAGCAATTTGCCACCGCTCATTTCCAATAAATGTCTACGAACTTAATTAAGTCGTTAAATTCGGTGGGCGATCAGCCTTCACTACTCCCCGGCTGGCACATCAAGCCGAAGTCAATAAAAGGCTACCCGGATTGCAGCCTAGTCATCGCCACGTGCAACCGCGTAACAGACGTCCTCGAGCTAATGGAAGCCTTATCACAGCGAGAAGATGTACCTTCCGAGACTGTAATCGTTGATGGTTCGTCACAGCCAGGTCTCGAAACCCGACTCAAGGCATGGGCGGCAACATCGCAGCCGCCGTTCGAGCTTATTTTCGCCCGTTGCCCACCGGGTCTCACTCGCCAACGCAATGTGGGTATCGATCTCAGCACCAGAAGGTACGTTTTCTTCCTGGATGACGACTCACGCCCGCTACAGAACTATTTTCGCGAAATGCGAGAGGTGTTCGTCAACGACGATAAGAGGAAGATTGGTGCGGTCGGTGGCTCTGTTGTGAACGAATTGGGTCGGCCCCTCTCTGGCCGCTGGAGGTTTCGCTTGGCGACTGGCCTGGTTCCCAAAATACAACCGATGATGTACGACAATTGCGGTACGTCTACACCAAAAGGCTTAATCAACCCGTTTCGAGGCCTCCGCCGTGTGGACATTCTCCCCGGTTGTGCATTCGCTTTCCGGCGGGAAGTGCTTGAACAGCACCGGTTTTCTCGCTTCTTTGGAGGGTATTGCCAGGGTGAAGACTTAGAGATGTCGTTGCGAGTAGGTGCGAATTGGCAAGTGGTCTGCTGTGGTGATGCGGAGATTCTGCACCAAATGGCTCCGGGCGCTCGGGCTGGTGCTTTCGAAAAGGGCCGTATGGAAGTATGCAACAAATTTTTCATATGGCAGCGGCACCGACCACAAACGAGGCTGATAGATCGGCTGCGGTTCTGGGCCGACGTCGCACTGCTGTTCACCCTCGATTTGCTGCATTTCGTTCGTCAGCCCTGGCACACATGGAATCTAAAGCACGCTGCGGGGTTGTTGTCAGGCACGTTGCGATGCCTGTTGGCACCACCTGAGTACTCTGAGCCCGAAGCGCGAAGAGAGTATGAACTAACTTTTGATGCGTAGCTCTTTGATCCAAATTCCTCTTCACCAATTGAGCGGACGCCGGCGGACACGCCGGAACGAGTACGGCTGGACTTTGCTGGAGACTGTACTTTGCGTTGGGCCGGCTATGGCAGCTCTTTATGGGAGCCATGCTGCGCTTGCCGCCCTTTTATTATATGGTTCCGCGGCGGTGTTTCTAGGCTTCCATGCACTAGCCGGAGATCCGCGGCGATATACGAGGTTCGCTATTAGCATAATCCCAGCAGTACTACTCTTGCGGAATCATTATTTGTTTAGCTCCTTGGTTGCTATTTTCGGCTTTGGTGTACTGCTGTGGTGGTTGCTCGCTCCGGCGGAATTGCGCCAACTGAGACACAGTACTCCGCTGAGAGCGCTGTTGTTCGCGACATTTCTTTATTGGCTCGCCTCATGGTTGAACACCGGGTCGTATTCTTCAAACCTTCATTCAGTAGAGTTCTCGCTGGTGGCAGTCAGCATCTTCCTACTCGGCGCGCATCGGAGCTCACTCCAAGCAGCATTTTTGGGCATGGCCCTGACTGTTTCTTGCGAAGGTATCGGTACCTTCCCTTTTGGTGATCGTCTTGGCTCTGCTCGGATCGGGTCTATTTCGCTTGGCAACCCAGTTACGTTTGGTTTGGCCGCAACGCTGGTCTTTCTATTGTGTGTAGCTGAAGACGGGCGCTGGCTGGGGCTCGAGCGTTTCGCAGCCCGTCGCTTTTCGATGAGCCTAGGCTGCGCAGCATTTCTAGTTCTCTCAACTTCACGCGGTAGCTGGCTCGTTGCCATCGTCGGAGTAGTTGTGGCGCTCGTTTTTGGAAGGGGCTTCCGTTCCAACGCTTTTTGGCTTGTAATCTCCGTGCCTGTCATAGCGATTTCCATTGCTCTTTCCACCGGACGAGGCCCCGACGTATTGAGGTTCTACAACAAAGTCGCGTCATCAGACACAACTCTGAGCCAGAAAACGACAGGTCGGATTAACCAATGGGAACGATTACCGGAAGCCTTCTCCACTTCTCCGCTCTGGGGTCACGGTGGTGGTAGCGGCGCGTCTGTCTACAACGACATTGGAGGATCTGAGCTTCAATGGCATTCCCTCTACTTGCAGCTGCTCGTAGAAACCGGCGCCATGGGCTTTGTGATATTCGCTGGCATATTGGCTGGCATCGGCTATCGAGTCTTGGAGCATCTTCGCATTACAGGAGAAATCCTTCCGCTGCTAGGGCTTGTCTGCTACATGGTGATCGGCCTGTCTGTTTCTGCTCTAGATGCCATGTCAGGCGTCTATATAGGTCTAGCCTTGCTCGGTGGCAAATACTCTGGCTTTTGCAGAGCAAGCGTCACAAATCTAAGGCGCGGAACCATAGTCGCGCTTGATCCATCCCCCAAGGACCATCTGCGTGAGATCAAAACAGTTGCGTGAAATGCGTCTGCTCGTCATCTCTTCGGTAATCCATTACGAGTGGAACAGCACAGTGTCCGCCTTTGCCGGCTACGCGCGCGAAGTGGATATTTGGGCCGACGTTTTTTCAGAGGTGGGAGTCGCGGCTCCAGTGCGCCACCAACCTCCTCCAGGTGATTGTATGCCGTTTAGGCGCCCGAATATTCGTCTGATTCCACAAAAGGAAGTGGGTGGCTCTACCTGTCGAGCAAAAATCAAATTGTTAGCGAGTGTGCCGGCTCTCGCGTGGAGTTTAGTCGACGCCATGCGTGGTTATGATGCGGTACATGTGCGTTGCCCGGGAAATCTTGGCTTCCTTGGCATTTTTCTGGCCCCGCTCTTTTCGCGTCGCATAATTGCTAAATACGCTGGTCAGTGGAACGGCTACTGCGGGGAAGATCTAGGTTCACGTTTGCAGCGCCGTCTTCTAAAGTCAAGGTTCTGGAGCGGTCCGGTTACTGTCTACGGGCAGTGGCCTAAGCAACCCCCTCACGTTATTCCGTTCTTTACATCGGTCATGACCCGCGAAAGGTTACAACGTGCTGCTAAGGCTGCCAGCAAGGAGAGGCCATCGACGTTGCTGCGTGTTCTCTTCGTCGGAAGACTGACTGCCGCAAAGAATGTTGACATTCTGCTCGAAGCGCTCTCCTCACTCCATGCGCAGGGAATCGCATTCGCGTGTTCAATTGTGGGAGAGGGACCGGAATTTGGTCGATTACAAGCGATTGCCAACAAACTCGGAATTTCGAATTTCGTCCGGTTCACCGGCGGCGTCGATCACGACCATGTACTCGAATACATGGAAGACTCGGATGTTCTTGTGCTTGCTTCCAATAGTGAGGGTTGGCCCAAAGCAATTGCGGAAGGGATGGCCCATGGCCTAGTTTGCGTGGGTTCAGATCGCGGCTTGATTCCGGAGATGTTATCCAACGGTCGCGGAGTGATTGTACCCTCAAGAGATTCGGTAGAGCTTGCCAATGCCCTAAAGCAAATTGCTTTCGACCCTCAATGTTTCGAACCTATGCGCAGCCTCGCTGCTAAATGGGCAAGCCTGTATTCCATTGAAGGACTACGTGACGCGATCACAAATTTGCTCCAAACCCATTGGAAGCTATATCCCAATGGCCGGGCTGTTGAATACGAGACCGTGCGGCAGGAAGTCAACTAATGGATCCAGTCGGAGTCCTCCACCTGATTGATTCCCTAGATGTAGGCGGAGCGGAGCGTGCGGCCGTAAATCTGGTAAATCGTTTGCCTCGCGATCGGTACATCCCCTATTTGTGCACAACTCGGCGTTCGGGCTCCCTTGTCAACAGCGTTCATTCCGATGTCACTGTTTTGGACCTTGCTCGGCGAAGTCGATTTGATTTGGCAGCATTAGAGGTGATTAAGGCATTTGTGCGAAAGCACAAAATTCGAGTCCTTCATGCGCACGGACCCGCGGTGTTCTTATCTAAAGTAGTGACGATGTGCGTGCCGGGAACAATCTTGATTTGGCATGCACACTACGGCGGCCTTAGCTCGCAAAATCTAAGATCGCTGCTGTATAGAATTGCATGCGCCGGAGCTACCATAATCACGGTAAATGAGAACTTGGCCACATGGGCACGTAAGCGTCTGCATGTTCCGCCGGGTCGCGTTCACTATTTGCAGAATTTCGTCGAGAAGCCCCAGTCCGATCTCGTATACAGCGGGTTGCCAGGCGAGGCAGGATTTCGGATCGCCTATGTAGCAAACATTCGCGCTGAAAAAGACCACGTAACATTGCTCCGGGCATTTAAGATCGTGTTAGAAAAACATCCCTGCGCACACCTCCTACTGGTTGGCTCGCCGTCTGATCGAGAGTATTACGACCTCGTATGTAAGTGCGTAGCTGACTTCGGACTCTCCAAAAACGTTTCATTTCTGGGGCCGGTCGAGGACGTCTATTCCGTGCTGAGGGCTTGTGACATTGGCGTGCTGAGTTCGGCAATCGAGGGATTGCCAATGGCCCTTCTCGAGTACGGGATCGCAGGCCTACCCACGGTGGCTACCCGCGTAGGGCAATGCGCCCAAGTCCTGAACAATGGCCGCGCGGGCATTTTGGTTGATTCGCGCTCAGCACGAGAGTTGGCGCGAGCACTCGAGCACTTCCTTTCATTCCCTGAGAGACGGCAGTCCTTTGGTGCAATGTTCCGCGAGCACGTTGAACAGAACTACAGCTCGACAGCAGTCGTAACCAAACTTTCTCTAATCTACGAAAATCTTCTGCAGTCACAGCCGAACCCTACAAACCGACTCTATCAACACTAAAACTGTGTTTTGGCTAAGAAGACACTCGGGATATACACGAGAGCCATTTACTTCTACAAGTTAAACCAGTCCCTGTAATTACTTTCAGCCACGGTCGCCATGTTCTTAACACATAATGAGCCTTCGATTTTGAGCCCAGTTCGGAGCTGCGGGGTTGCGCTGCTGCTCTGCGCCGCCGGCTTCTTCTTTATGACCGCCCCGAGGATGGGTGCAACGCCTGGGGCGACAGCGATCGGAATCAACTTTGCCAGTGGCAACACAAATATGGCGGCATCGGAAGTGGCCGGCGTTGTAGCCCAAAACAACTGGAACAATGCCAATGGTGCCAGCAGTTCCTCCCCGCTAAGTCTGGTGAACCAGACCGGTAGTCCCAGTGGCGCCACGGTTTCTTGGACTGCCGATAACACTTGGCTGTCCGGCGCTGTTTTCGATCAGGCGGGTAATGCCCGAATGATGAGAGGATATCTTGACACCGGCAATTCCCATCCTACCGTCGTTACGGTCTCGAATTTGAATTCGGGAACCTACAACATTTATGTCTACACTGACGGCGACAATGGCACCTCCACGCGCACGGGCACTTACCAACTCAGTGGGCCTGGAATTACTCCCACACTCATTGGTATGACCGATGCGCCCAACACAAACTTTGCGGGAACATTCGTCCAAGCCAGTAATTCCAACGGGAACTATGTTCTGTTCAGCAGTGTCCCGGTGGGCAGCGGTTTTACCGTGACGGCCACTCCAGGCCAAACCTCTGATATCTACCCTCGCGCCGTGGTGAATGGCATCCAGATCGTGCCCGTTTCCCAGGCTTCGCCGGACTTTACGCTGACCGTCAACCCCGCTTCGCAGACAGTCAATCCTGGCGCGAGTACCACCTATACGGCCACCATAACTCCCCTGAATGGCTTTAGTGGAACCGTAAGTCTGGCCGTCACCGGGTTGCCAGCAAACGCGACCGGGACTTTCGCGCCCGCATCGTTGGACAATGCCACGCGGTCTTCGACGCTCAATATTTCAATCGGAGCAAATACGAGCGCCACGAAGTATCCACTGACCGTTAGTGCCACCAGTGGCGCTATCAGCCGGGCCGCCGACGTTAATCTTGTCGTGAGTGCCGGCACGGGCGGCGGCGGGAGTACATCGAGTGGCTTGAGTGGCTCTTTCTTTATACCTACAACTACCCAAAATCTCACGATGTTAGGTACTTCCGATTGGGCACACTGGGGGCTCACTTCCAATACAAGTTTCGATCATAAAACAGGCGCCAATTCCGGAATCAGCAACTACAACGTACTCAATGCTGAGGCTGGCTCGGTTGCCACGTCCCCCTATAGCTCCGTTGCTGTCTCCTGGTCGGATGGCACTCCCACGAGCAGTGCTACCTCCACTCAAACAAGCGTATACGTCGCGGGACTGAATAGAGGTTTTCAAATCACAGCTGTAGCCGATACGACCCCCCGTCTGTTGACTGTCTATGTGGGGATGAACAACACGCGCGCCAAAATGGTCGCGCACATGAGTGACAACAGCGCACCGGATTATGTTGATCAATCTCTTCAGAACAGCGGGCCACTTTCTGCAGCCTATACGTTTGTGTACAGCGCCGCTTCGGCGGGGCAAACCATAACCGTTTCCTGGACTGCCCAACAGGTCGTTGCGTATAACTCGTCGGTCTCACTCATGGCGGCGACGTTATCGACCATCAATCCATCGGCGGACTTCAGCATCACAGCAAGACCCGCAGTTCAGGGAATTATTCCGGGCGCCAGCACAACCTACAATCTGACTATTTCTCCGGGGAATGGTTTCGGGCAAGCGCTCACTCTTGGTGTCAGCGGTCTTCCGGCCGGAGCCACAGCCCTCTTAAGTTCGACGTCGGTAATCGCGTCTGGCATGCCTACCCTGACGATAAGTACGCAGCCATCCACTCCGGCGGGCCAGTATCCGCTAACAGTGACGGCTCAGGGACCAAGCGCGAGTCATTCCATTTCACTGATGCTCAACGTTTACAGTACCGCGGGGCCACATTTAGCTGGTTCGTCTGCATCTCCTTCAGGGGCAGTCGACCTGACTGCACAAGGTAACGTCGATTGGGCTCATTGGGGACTCACTGCGCCGACAAGTTTTGACCACAAAGCCAGCGTTGTCCAACAGATCAGCAACTATTCCGTAGTCGGTGGGCAATCGAGTCAAGTAGCTCAAGGCACTGTGCCTCTATCAGTCAGTTGGACGGACGGCACACCAAATGCCGCGTCTTCAGGGACGACAAGCGCCGTATATATCATGGGACTCAATACCGGATATCAGGTGACCGTACCTGCCGATACGACGGCGCGAGTCTTGGTTCTATATGTCGGTATTTTTAACACTCAAGGTAAAATTCAAGCTCACTTCAGCGACGGTAGTGCCCCCGACTACATCGATACTTCACTTACCAGCAGTGGTGAAATCGCAGGAGCTTACACACTCGCCTATAAGGCAGCCTCTGTGGGTCAAACCCTGACCGTCACTTTCACCTTCAATAGCATGAGTGGTCCGCGCTGTTCTGATATTTCAGGTGTGCATTGTAGCGTTTTATTGCAATCGGCGACGCTCTCCCAATAAGAATAGGCTTGAGCAAGATTCAGTCGTCGGCCTCTGAATTCACGTCAAAGACCTATCGATCTATCCGATGAAATTTCCTTCAATTTTGGTTGTGGGCAATTTCCTCACCCGAGAGGGCGGCACGACCCAAGTTTGCGAGGAACTGTCGCAAAGACTTCGCCAAGCTGGACACGTCGTTACAACTACTTCCGGGCGGAAGTGCCGCATTGCGCGTTTGGGGGAGATGCTCTACACATCGTGGAGGTATAGGTCTTCTTACGACGTCGCTCAGATAGCTGTTTTCAGCGGCGCGTCCTTCATCTGGGCGGAAGCAGTATGCAATTTATTGAAGGCGATCCGGTGCCCTTTCGTTCTCACATTGCACGGCGGTGGTTTGCCAGAATTCGCTCGCAAAGCTAATCGCCGAGTTCGCCGTCTCCTGGATAGCGCGGCGGCTGTGACTGTGCCATCGACGTACTTGTTCGACAAAATGCGCCGTTATCGGAGTGACCTAACTTTAATCCCAAATGCGTTGGATATTGCTGCATACGAGCGGCCCGTGCATCAGATCCAGCCTCGGCTGGCATGGCTTCGCAGCTTTCACGACATATACAACCCGATGATGGCGCCTCGAGTCCTCGCTCGGCTCAAGGATGAATTTCCCTCAATCAATTTGATCATGGTTGGGCCTGATAAGGGCGATTCGAGCCGTGCCAAAACAATGGCCGAAGCCAGAAGATACGGCATCGAAACGCATCTCGAGATGCGCTCATTGTTGCCGAAAAACAAAGTCCCCTGCGTACTTAAGAGCGCGGATATTTTTCTGAACACCAGCAGTATAGATAACACGCCTGTGAGCGTGCTGGAAGCAATGGCCGCCGGTTTGTGTGTTGTGAGCACGAATGTCGGAGGACTCCCATACTTGCTTGAATCTGGGCGTGAGGCTTTCCTTGTTCGACAAGACGACGATGCAGCCATGGCCGCCGCGGTGCGATTGCTTCTGCGAGACCAGCAACTTGCCAGAAATATGCGGATCGCCGCTTTTAATAAAGTGCGGAAGTTCGACTGGCGCGTCGTACTTCCACAGTGGCAAGACCTGCTAACGTCAGTCGCCCTAAGCAAGCCCCAACGAAGTGTCTGGCGCCCTCTCCGCGCAGCCCCATCACGAGTCCCCAGCCCGCGCCTTGATTGACAAGACGAAGCCGCAGCTATCGATAAATCAGTATGCGACCGATTCGAGTGCTTCACGTCGTTGGCTCCCTCAAACGAGGTGGGATTGAGACTTGGCTCATGAACTTGATTCGTCAAACTGATCGAGCTCAATTTCATCTCGATTTTGTCGTATCGAACCGATCACCCTCTCCGTGGGAAACCGAAATACGAGGTCTAGGCGGCCGGGTGCATGTTTGCATGGCCCATTCCCAGCCGGCGAGATATGCATACAATCTCGCCACAATTCTTTACACGCACGGTCCCTACGACATAATTCACAGCCATCTCCATCAGCTGAACGGAATCGTTGCGCTTGTTGGAGCGCTAAGCGGAGTAAAGGTTCGTATTGCTCACAGCCACTTCGCAATTTCCGGAAAGCAATCGGAAAGCTCTATGTTGGCTAACCAAAGAAACCATATTTCTCGCTTCCTAGTGCGCTCGTTTGCAACGGGGGCTTTAGCGTGCAGTGCATCCGCGGGTTCCTCGCTATTTGGCTCGGATTGGGAGCAAACGCCAAATCGGCGCGTGCTGTTCTGTGGAATCGATCTTGACTCGTTTCGTGCAAAACCGAATCGCGACACCATCCTTGCCTCAGTCGGCATTCCGAGGCACTCGGTTGTCGTTGGACACGCAGGTCGATTCGTTACACAGAAGAACCATTCGTTTTTCATCGACGTCGCAATTCAATATGCCCGCTTGGAACCTCGCTCTCAATTCCTGTTACTCGGAGATGGTCCTCTCTTGGCGGAGATGAAACATCGTGCAAATGCCTCGCCTTTTTCCGATCGTTTTCACTTCCCCGGATCGAGAGATGATGTACCCACTTTGATGCGTGCCATGGATTGCTTTCTGTTTCCATCGCATTTTGAAGGTCTGCCTCTTGTGCTGATCGAGGCCCAGGCGGCTGGACTGCCGTGCGTTTTGTCGGACGTGGTCGCGCCTGAAACTGACGTTTGCCCGTTTCTCATTCGACGGATGTCACTAAAACAAAGTCCCGAGAAATGGGCCGAGACCATATGTAACGCAGTTGCTGAGTCCATGCCGGAACAAAGGGATACCGCGCTTCGCACGCTCGAATCGAGCCCATTTAATATTAGTTCCGCTTGTCACGAACTTGAGAGGTATTACCTGCAACTCTGCGGTTTCAGCGAGCCTCGCGAGGATGCAGTCGCCGCGTAATGCCACACTATCCGAGACCGATCCGCGTTCTCCTCACAGTCCCGCATCTAAATCGGACGGCCAGCCCGTACCGTGAGACGATGGCCCTCGCCAAGCACCTTCCGCGTGATCAATTCCAGCTCACAATTTGTGCGTTGCGCGCTCATGGATTTTCGGAAGCTGAGCCCCTTATTCAAAGCCTGGGAGTTCGTTGCTTTGTCGCGCCGTTTCGTCCTACGGGACGAAGCCTCAAACATTTTATCGTCAGTTGGCGCGAGCAGAAGACAATCGATAGCTATGGTCCGTTTGATATTCAGCATTCGATGGACTTTACTTCGTCTCCCTTCGAGGCCGTGATCGCCCGCTGGCGCTCCCGTAATTTCCTGTACAGCCAGCGCAATCTCAATGAAAACGGGCACACATCCTTATTAAAGATCAAGACCGCTTGCGCGCAGCGGATTATCAGTATTTCCCGTTCAGTTTCGCAGTTCTTGCTAGCCGAAGGCGTTAACTCGTCAACTATTCGTGAGATTTACCTGGGCATTGACACTGAACTTCCTGAGAACCCCGCACAAAGTCAACCTTGTGAACCTCCTTACATTCTCTTCGTTGGGCAGTTTGAGCGCCGTAAGCGCCATCAGGATGCAATTCGCGCCCTTGCTCTTCTCCAGTCCGAATTTCCCGCTCTCAAGCTCCTGTTGATTGGCAATACTTTCGACGAAAAGTACGTCAACCAGCTGCATGAACTCGCGGATAACCTGGGCCTCTCAGACAGGGTCCTGTTTCTCGGGCCTCGCTCCGATGTTCTCCATCTCATGCGAAGCGCGTCAGCATTGCTACTTTGCTCCGAAAAAGAAGCTTTTGGATGGGTTCTGGTGGAGGCCATGTCAGTTGGTTTGCCCGTAATCTCCTCCGCAGTCGACGGCCCGCGCGAACTCATTGAGCACGAAAAAACCGGATTACTAGTTCCGGTAGGCGACGTTGCGGCATACGCCCATCAGCTGCGCCGGCTAATGAACAGCGGCGAACTCTGCGGAGCCCTGAAAGCGCAAGCTTCGGCCACTGTGAAAGAGAGACATTCCGCGCGCACTATGGTCCGCAGCATTCAGGACGTCTACATGGAAATGTTGAATCAAGGAGCGCCTAACTAATGATCGCAACCTGGAACTCCTCTCGATCGTGGGTCCTCAGGAATGCGCTCTTGAACGCTGGCGATCTCATTTGGCGACAGGGAATGATGCGTAGGCTGTCATTTCTCGAACGATCTCAGTGGTGGCGTCGCGAAGATATCGAAGTATGGCGCAATCGTCGCCTTCAAATGCTTATTGACACTGCTTACCGCGAAGTTCCGTTTTATCGCTCCGTGTTTGAGCGGTGCCGTCTTAAGAGCGGCGACATCAGGTCTTCGTTTGATCTTCGGCGGCTCCCGATTATCACGAAGGCTATGTTGAGACCTCAATATCCGCAGCAAACGACGCGCAATACCGGGTTAAAGACGTATGAGGTGTCGTCCTCGGGATCGACGGGCAATAATTTTTGGGTGACGGAAGATGCCGAGACTGCCGGACAATACCGAGCCGCGTTCATGCTCGCACTCGAGTGGGCTGGGTGGCAAATCGGTGAGCCGCACATGCAAATGGGCATGACGCTAGCCCGCAGCTGGGACCGCCGGTTAAAAGATTGGCTGTTGTGCTGCCACTATGTTTCGGCCTACGAGCTTGACGACAAGAGTCTGGATGCATCCCTGGATGCCTTAGAACGCACCCAGATCCGGCATCTTTGGGGTTATCCCGGCAGTTTATATTTCCTGGCAAGACGCGCTCTTCAAAAAGGATGGAATAGGCCGTTTAAGACGCTAGTTACGTGGGGCGACAACCTCTTTCGTCACTATCGATCAACTATTGAAAATGCCTTCGGGACACGAGTACACGACACTTATGGATGCGCTGAGGGATTTCAAATCGCCGCTCAATGCGGAGTCAATTCCAATTACCATCTGCACTCAGCCGATGTAATTACTGAATTTGTTGACGACCAGGGCGACCCCGTTCCTGACGGTCATCTCGGCAACATTGTTGTTACTCGTCTTCACCCCGGCCCGATGCCCCTCATTCGCTATCGAACTGGCGATGTCGGCATCAGCGGTGGTCAAGAGCACTGCCCCTGCGGTCGCGGATTTGAGCTCCTTGCGTCCGTTCAGGGCCGCGACACGGACATCGTCGTCACGCCATCAGGGAATCGCCTTATCGTGCACTTCTTTACCGGCCTTATAGAAAGTTTTCACGAGATAGAATGCTTCCAAGTTGTGCAGGAAGAAATCCGATCGATGATCGTCCGCATAGTGCCTTCAAAACCCAAGACAGTGGATGATAGTGTCAAACGTCGGCTTATCTCCACACTCCAACAACATGGCGCTACAGACATCGAGATTGTGGTAGAGACAGTCGACCATATTCCAACTGCCCCTTCCGGCAAACGGCGGTTTGTCGTCAGCAAGGTAGCTCCGCAGTCCGCTGCACGTCTATAGAGGCAAACTTGCATCGCGTTTCTATTATCGTTCCGTGCCGGAATGAGAAGACCCACATCGAGACGTTTCTCGCGTCGCTGCTTAGTCAAAAGCTTCCACCTGACACGGAACTCGAAGTCCTGATCGCAGACGGACTTAGCACCGACGGGACGAAGGAAAAGTTGCAAGAGTTTGCCGCACGCCATGGATGGATTGAGGTGCTTGAGAACCCCGGACGGGTCGTTTCAACTGGATTGAATCGGGCTCTCGCCCGCGCCTCCGGGGACGTAATAATTCGCATGGACGTGCACGCTCAGTATGCTCGGGATTATGTGGAGCAGTGTCTTAGAACGCTGTCGGAAACGGGGGCCGACAATGTGGGGGGCCCAGCCCGGACTTATGCGCGAACTTACGTACAGCAAGCAATCAGCGCTGCTTACCACTCATCGTTCGCTTGTGGTGGGGCGCGCTTTCACAATGTCAACTATGAAGGAGATGTTGATACCGTCACCTTCGGGTGCTGGCGCAAAGAGACGTTCAATAAGATGGGTGTTTTTGACGAGCAATTCGTCCGAAATCAAGACGATGAGCTTAACTTGCGGCTGGTTCGAATGGGCGGCCGAATATTTCAATCCTCGCGTATCCGCTGCTGGTATGAGCCTCGCTCCTCTCTCAAGGCTCTTGCCGACCAATACTCTCAATATGGCTACTGGAAAGTGCGGGTCATTCGCAAGCACCGCTCCCCGGCCGCGTTGCGCCATCTCGTACCCGCGATCTTTGTCGGCACTATTCTGGTGCTTTCGGTAGCCTCGCTCGTCAGCTCTGCTGCTCTTTGGGGTGTCGCTGCGGTCCTCGCCACATATATTGTTGCCAACCTGGCTGCCAGCGTGCTGGTCTGCGGTTGGGCTCGCATCGGTTTGCTTCCGCTCATGCCGGTCGTACTGGCCACCTACCATCTCTCCTACGGCTTTGGATTTCTCGCTGGCGTGCTCCATCCCATTCTGGTTCGGTCCCGAGACCACTCACGCGCAAACCCGAAATATTCAGAGCCGTAAACATAGCAATTCTTTCTGCTAGCGAGGTATTAACATCAGCTCGCAGTTCTCAACGCGGCTTGAGTTAACTCTCATAAAAGAGTCTTTGCGCAGTGCGCTCCGCCTGACAAGAACAGGTCCGCGGGGGCTTGTGCGAGTTGGCACCTGCTTTTTTGACGTCTTACCAGAAACTCGCGATTTAATTCTGTCCGGGTACTATGAACATGAGGAACGGGAAGCAGTCCGCAGGTTTCTGCCTCCTGAGTCATCGGTCATTGAACTGGGCGCATCCCAAGGGGTGGTCTCGTGCATTACCAATCGTGTCCTGAAAGACAAGACCAGTCATGTCGTTGTCGAGGCCAATCCCTTCCTGCTACCACTGCTTACTCGGAATCGTGACCGCAACCGGTGCAAATTCGAAATTGTGCATGCAGTGGCTGGCTCGGCAGAAAGGACCGTCGGGTTCTTCTGCGACGAAAACCCGCTCAAATCTAGCGTCTTAATTTCTTCGCCGAAGTGCCACGCCGTACCTACCGTAAGTTTGAGTGAACTAGTCCACACGCGCCGTTTTCGACATTGCACTCTTATCTGCGACATCGAGGGCGCGGAAATCGGATTGATTGAAGGCGGAACACAAGTGTTGAGCAGTCATTTCGATCTGCTGATAGTCGAATTTCACCCGGCGATCACTGGCATTCAAGTAGTCCACGAAACACTTGAGCGACTTCGGGATTGTGGCTTCAGATTAGTTTCGAGGAAACGGCACGTTTACGTCTTGCGCAAGGCCCTCGCCCCACTGAATAGCCTCTAAATTTTGCTCGGGAGGGATTGCACTAACCTCCCGAGCGATCGATACCGGAGAACTTCCTTACTCTGATTTTATTGCTTGAGCACCACGAACACCCCAAATTCAGGCGCCGTATGCTTTGGTGCAACAGGGAATGTGCCTACAGTCGGGGCTACCGTCAGACCAGTCATCGGAACATTGATTGACCCACCGGAATAGGTGCCGCTTAGCACAGCAGATCCGTAGAAGTTTTCGGCGTCCTTAACCACGTAACTATCGCCCGGCTTAAGGACCGCACTAACGTCTACAGGCACGGAAGGCTTTAGGTCCCAATTATAGATCACGATATTTGCGCGACCGGATTCATAGGCGTTCGGGCGCACAAACGACCAGACACCGGTGGGCCGCCCCGAAGTCAATCGCGAAGTCTTGTCGAGGCCAGTCGCGGTTTGCCAATTTCCAAACCCCATCAATGAATTGTTGTAGTTGAACAAGCCCGAACCGTAGTACGTATTGTTCGAAAAGGAGTAACCGGAAGTCGGTTGTGCGAGCGTATTCATAATGATTTCATCACCTTGGTCGGAGTAGTACGTGTTGTTTGTGGCGCTTAAACTTGTCCAGCCCCACAACTCCAGAGAGCGGTTTCCACCGATCCAGTAGTTGCCGCTCTGCGTGAGACTTCCATTTACTCCTCCAAACTGCCAGCCGAGCCGTGAGTATCCTGAGTTGAGACGCGGATCCTGATACGAGTACGTGTTCTGGACAGAGATGTTGTCGAGCCCACTGCCAACCGCAAAAATCATTTGGTCGACATAGGTTCCGGCAGGATTTCCCGCATTGAACGTAACGTTTCCGTCCAATTTGAAGTTCTTGACGAATGCAGCACCCGAACCATAGAACTGCATATTGATGTCGAAACTGCTGAACACAATGTTGTCTTTCAAGAGCTTAGTGCCTGTATTGTTTTGCGCATATATTCCATGGCCAAGGCCACGCGACGAGCCCTGCTCGCCGTTGTAGTAGATTATGTTTCCGCTAGCTTCTGAATTCAGAGCGTCAACCCAGAAGCCAATTCCCTGCAAGCAATCGTGCAGAACCATGTTGATGATTTTCACGCCGGTCGAGCCTGGGTACGTGTCCATGCACTCATAGCGTACCGCACCGGCTGAACGGTTCGGATTCAAGCTGGTGACTTCAAATCCCCAGTAATAAACGTATGGCCCGTACACGGAAAGGTTTCCATTGACCGTGGCACGCTCTCCCGGGTATTGGCGAATTATGATTGGCTGGGTAGCCGTGCCACCGATCCTCGCTGTGTATGAAGTTCCCGGAGTTCCGTTCGCGCCACCATAGAGTCCGCCGCGAAGCCAAATCGTATCTCCGGGCTTAACTGCTGCGGGCCCCGCAAGCGCGGTCGCGAGGTCCCACGGGTTGCCAACGGTGCCGTCTCCGGCTGGCGACCCGGTGGGGGAAACGTAGCGTTGAGTGCCGGTCCCCACTGGTGGTGGTACCGTCACAGTTGATACTGTCAATGAAACACGAACAACTTGCGAAGTTACGCCGGGTGCCGTGATCGTTACCAAGCCGCTATACGTCCCTGCGGCCAACCCATTGATGTTGGCGCCGACGGAAATAGCGGTCGCGGTTGTCGTCAGCGCAATCCAGCTCTGGTTTGCAGTTGCCGTCCAGCTGCCCGTGCCAGAGTAGGACACGGAAACCGATTGCGCGGCAGGGTTGCTGGACCCAGAAGTGCCGCTAAACGACAAACTCAACGGGCTTGCCGACAGCGACGGTACCCCAGGCGGCGGATTCTGACTGCCGACGTTCGCGAGCGCTGTTACTTCCGCGGATTGAAGAGCACGGTTGTATATCCGCACATCGTCCAAACCGCCAGTAAAGTAAGTACCGTATCCGGTCCATGGGTTTAGCCCAAACTGAAGTGCCGAACCCGACGCGCCCGGAACTATATTCATTGCCTGTGTCGAGCTGAGCTGGCCGTCTACAAAGAAATTGACACCCTTGCCTAACGCGACGACGACCGCAACATGGTGCCACTTACCATCGTTAACGGGTGCGCCCGTGTCCGACAGCGTCACTGCCCTCCCAGAAGCCCCGTTGTTAGTTCCTCCGATGATGAGCTGGATGTGGCCGGATGGTTCCGTGCGCACGAGGTATCCATGCTCGACACCTCCTGCGGCATATCGGGATACCAATGCTTCGCTTCTATTCTTGTTGACGGTGTTTACCCAAAGGGCCAACGACAGATCGCTGTTAAGATCTGTCACAGTGTCTAGCGGGAATCGTATGTATCCGCTAGCGCCGTCGAAAAACAATCCCTGATTGATCATTCCTGTTCCCGACGTCGCTCCACCCACAACCGTGCCAGTCAGATTATTTCCAGAGGAGTCCAGAGCCGAGCCATTTCTCACATTTGCGGTATCAAGCGTCCAATTACCCACCATCCCAGTCGAAGGCGGAGGGGGAGTCGAACTGGAAATAGTAAAAGCTGCTGAGGAAATGGCACTATCATTCAATCCGCTTGATACTGCTTTGGCCTTGACCATCAAACTTTTGGTCAAGCTTAGTGGCGCTGAATACTTTGTAGAGGCCGTAGTAGGGTTGCTGCCGTCTGTTGTGAAATAAATCGAACTGTTCGCACTCGACGTTGCCAGAGACACGGAAACCGAGTCGGTAAATGTCCCTCCTGCGGGGGTAATTACTGGCGCCGAAACTGTTGCAACTTGGCTCGCCGCAAACAGTGCCGCAATTTCAGCCGCGGAGACAGCTCGATTGTAAATCCGCACCTCATCTAGACTACCAGTAAAATAAGCACCATAGGCAGTCCATGGGTTTAAACCTATCTGTAAAGGGGTTCCTGACTTAACCGAAGTTAGATTCAGAGCTTGCGTGGAACTCAAACTGCCGTCGATATAAAAGCTGACGCCTTGACCCAGCGTTAATACTGCCGCGACATGGTGCCATTGCCCGTCATTGATTACCGCGCCTGTGTTGGTCAGCACAATGCCATGTCCGGTTGTCGTGTTGTTTCCGCCTATAACAAGCTCGACGTGGCCGGCCGGATCCGTACGCAGCAGGTAACCTGTTTCCGCTCCAGCCGCGTTGTAACGCGTCATGAGTGCCTCGTCTCGCGTCTTATTCTGCGTCCTGACCCACAGCGCTAGGGTCATATTGTTGGTTAGGTCGGTAATAGAATCGCTGGAGAACTGAATCACACCGTTGCCGCCAAAACTCAATCCCTGATTAACTATTCCTGGTATCGGCGTCACGCTACCCGAAATTGTTCCGCTGAGTGCATTGCCCGACTGATCCGCAATATGTGTTCCGGTGATACTCGCAGTATCGAATGACCAGTAGCCTGCTGGACCGTTTGTCTGACCATATATCTGAAGCGAGCCCACACTACACAACAAGAAAATCCACATGCAGCAGCGCAGCCCTAAAGCTCTCCCGTATCTCACCACCGCCGCTTCCGAAGTTTGTTCACCGTCGGAAACTGCCGGATGAAAACAAAATGAGTAGCTTGATTGGTTTTTTTGCACTGCCCCTCCATGCGTATGATTGTTAACGATGGAGGCTATCTCGAGGGAATGGGCAAGCCTACTGGTCTCAAGACTGAAATGAGTACAGCTGTATATACGGGCCTCTATTGTTGCGCGTACGGGACTCTGTTGGATGCCCTACTCTCCCCAGTCTAAGTATCAAACACGAACACTCTGTTGAACTTTCGAATGCGAATTCTTACCGTATTTGGTAGGCGCGAATTCTTCTGTGGCCATGCGTCAGAATACTCGGCGGCCAACGCGCAGAGAAATCACACCAATACGTCCATGCACTCGTCTAACATCGCGTGCTTAACAAACATTGATCAACGTTTAGCTCGACTGTAAAATCGCGCAAAGTAGGCAGATTCCAGGTGCATGTGGCGTCATCAAGAGAAACTAGGCGGGCAATGCGGTTCCCCTTGGAAGCTCGGGCCACTTTTAAGTGGATCGATCAAACTGGCGTTCTACATGAACGAGAAGGCCGCACACTGAACATTAGTGAACTCGGAGCCTTTGTGCGCTCGCGAGAGTATCCACCGGAACGAACTCCTATCGAACTTACCGTGTTCTTACCAAAGGTTGAGAACAGTCGGCTGCTTCCAACGCCAATGATGATGCAGGGCAGGGTTGTTCGGGCTCAACACGACCGTCGCGACGGAGAACCATACGGCTTCGCCTTCGAAGTGAATCCCGTGAATTCAGCCTAGCTTTATTCTGACGATCCACTAGGGACTGAGGCTGAAGCCTATAGGATATGGACGACTTTTCCGTGCGCTTCTCTCTTGTGCCGAAACGTACCGCGGAAAATCCTGTAACCAGGCGGCGACCGTTTGTTGGTATACCATTGCGATTCGGGTCCCTCGTTGCTTCCCACCAAATCACGTCCTCCGTCAATCCAGCGAATTTTGGATGTTCCTGTTTGAAGGAACAGATCCCACTAGGTCAAACGGTCCAATAATCTTCGCAAGAAACTCCATGCTCAACCGATAGATAGCGTCTTCCATAGCAAACCGCGGCAGAAGGTTAGCCCGCTCGTAGTATTCGATTGCGCCGCGTAGTGCTCCGCTGGAACTGCGCACAGAAGTCGCCAAATGGATTAGTAATTATTGTAGATGCCACGTCAGAGAAATCGTGGGCGTTTCATGGCTTGAATCGTGGTCTTTGCGCATTGCCGTTTTAGCAATTTTCAACCACTCCTTTTGCCAATGTCCTTCGTCGTTGTCTGAATAGGCGAGCAGATAGGTTCGTTCGCAACAAGGGCATTTTAAGGCCTGCTCATTCTTGGCGGCATCGGATATGGCGGATTTGAGATTCTCAAACTTCGTGAGGGTCGCGGACATTTTTCCTCTCTCTGAGTTGCGACGCTTGTCGCCACTACACGCAAGATATTTCTCGAGATGACGTATTCATCTCGAAGATTCATTGCCGAACACGGACCCGAGTGAAAAAACGGACCTTGAATCCCTTAAAACAACGAAAGTGGCAAACAGTTCTATCCGTGGAGCCGGAAGGATGTTCGTTATCAAGGTCAAAGACAATCGGGTTTTCCCTTGGCAAACCCTGAGCTAACAATCTTACGTTCCTGAGCCTCTCCGTTCCAACTCCGCTCGCGCTTCCGAATGGCAATGTGCGGCGCGGCCCGTCAGGAAAGCAAATGGTTGACCGACATCGGTTGTGGCGCTAGGTTTATTCACGCTCGCCCCGAGCATTCGGATGGGTTTTGTGAGGTTAAGTGCAGGGCGTCGTCAAATGGTTTAATAATACGAAAGGTTACGGCTTCATTGGACGCGATGAGGGCCCAGATGTCTTTGTCCACTACACGGCGATCGTAGGTGAGGGATACAAAACCCTGAATGAAGGGGACATGGTGGAATTCGAAATTGTCGAAGGTGATAAAGGACCGCAAGCGGCAAATGTGACCCGCCGTAGTCTCAATTCTAAGCCGCATAAACAACTCATTGTCATAGATAAGAAGGAACCACATGTGCCACCCCGCTTGACCGCGTACGATTCGAAAAACGTGGCGGAATGGGTGAGACTGCTGCGAGAGGATTTACTTAGCGGCCTGCATGTTGCACCGACGTACACCACCGTTGTAGACCACGACCGCAAATATGTGAGCGTTTCTGAGAGCTTCTGCGAGCTTGTCGGTTACAAAGCGGAGGAGTTGATTGGAACGCAATACGACCACTTGACCGCATTGAACACGACCCATATTCCAACCACGTACGACCTTTTTTCAAGAATCGGATACATGCACGGCCTCTGGACGTTGGTTCATCGCACCGGATACCAAATTCTGATCCGGTATGAGGCTTGGGTCCGACCGGACACAAATATTGAGTCCAACATTGAAGTTGTTCATACCTTCGTCTAAGCGGACCCAACAATCGATCCGTCAGCTTTAACAACCGTTTTGTGTCCCGTCTTTAAAATCTTAATGAATAGCCGTGCGTAAGCGAATGCTTCCGCTGTGGCTTTCCACACTAGGTGACGCCGGACCGATTTGATTCGTCAACAAAGTCTGGGACGCACCAATTCCGAGAGCCGGTAGAAAGCGGCCTAGTCTGCAAGTAACAAATCTTGCCGCTTCAACTTGCCGTTTCAAAGAAGTTTTACGGCCTTCCCGCACAACGTAAGCACTCGACTTATGTCTCCATATGGAGAGATCGCCCGAGGGAAGTTGTAGCCCAATACGGACTGTTTCTGGATGTGTTGTGGCGAACTTGCTGCTGGTGCCCGCATCCAATTCCGCTACCCTTTTCATCCAGGTGAAAAGTAACAATTCTCCTCGGAACCTCTGCGAGTCTTTCCTATCCGAGCTTCAATGCCACAAATGCTCTCCGATTTGACATCGGACCATGTCGCGAGAAGTAAGAATACTAGTGATCGGCGGTGAGTCTATCGAGTGCACCCTGCAGTGAAAAAGGCTTGCAGCGGTTGGGGGCACTTTAACTGTCGGCGATTTTCGCAATTTTCCCAAAAGCTAACCGTCCCTGATTGCAAGTTGCCGGACTGAGAAAGCACGTATACACATGCAGTTGTGGCAGC
>Ga0137412_10000114_pt1 | contig 47168 bp, 32 predicted proteins | sample CZODoug2_1_16fun_FD_122160 | JGI IMG/M metagenome (GOLD analysis project Ga0137412, IMG submission 122160) | Vadose zone soil fungal communities from Angelo Coast Range Reserve, California, USA - CZODoug2_1_16fungal (Hybrid Assembly) | ecosystem: Environmental > Terrestrial > Soil > Vadose zone...
AGAAAAAAGGAACCGCGCATCAGTTGCTCATGACTGAAGCCGGGAAGCTGAAAAGGTTTCGTTGTCCAAACTTCCGCTATCGAGTTCGCCCCAAACCACGTTGCCGGCATATTTGACAGAACGCCAACGATCGTGTGCGGCGTCCCATCGAGAGTGATGCTTCGCCCAATCACATTCGGATCGCCTCCGAGGCGTTCCTGCCAGAAATTTTTCGTTACCAATGCGACGTCGGCGTTTTCCTCCTCTTCCGGTAGAAAATTACGGCCAAGAATTGGACGAACGCCCAGCACATCGAAATAGTTGGAGGTTACTCTCCCGCCAAAAATTTGGACAGGATCGCCAAGTCCGGTCAGCGTGAACGGAGAAGAATTCTGGGCGGCGGAATTCTCCGCAGCGAAACCGTCAAAAATCGTCTGACCGTCGCGATAAAGTTGGTAACGCGGCGCCGATAATCCGACATCCGCCAAATCGCGTCCCTTGTCGCCATTGTCGAGGTGAACAATGCGCGACGGTTCCTTGAACGGCAGCCCGCGCAGAAAACGATCGTTAATTAAGCTGAAGATCGTGGTGTTCAGGCCGATCCCGAGCGCGAGGGTGACGATCGCGATGAAGGTAAAAGCCGGGGTCTGCCTCAATTTGCGAAGCGCAAAGCGAATGTCGTTCATGGGCGTGCGAATTTGAGTTGATTCATGAAATCTTATTCGGTTCGTAATGCCTGAACGGGATCGACCATTGAGGCGCGGCGAGCTGGCAAAAGACAGGCAAACAATGCCGTGGCCGCGAGCAGTATCGTTGCGCCGCCGAGAAGCGCGGGATTGTGGGCCGAGACCTGATAGAGTTGCGAAGCAATCAACCGACCGAGAGCGAATGCCGCGACCAGACCGATGCCGAGGCCAATCAAAACCGGTTTCATTCCTTGATTGATAATCAAACGCAACACGTCTCGCGTTTGCGCGCCAAGCGCCATTCGCACTCCGATCTCGCTCGTCCGTTGCTCCACCGTGTAAGCGACCGCGCCGTAAATCCCGACGGTCGCCAGCAACAGCGCCACGCCCGCAAACACACCGAGCAAAACCATCATCAGCTTCGCCTGGCCGAGCACCTGCGCGAGGATCTCGGTGAACGGTTGCGGTTGAATCAACGCCAGCTGCGGATCGATTCCGCGCAACGCCGTTTTCACTGAGCGCGTGATCGTTTCCGGCGGCAACGGACTGCGCACCACGATTTTGAGGAACGGCCAACTCTCCTGCGCGAACGGACGATAAAATTCCATGTTGTTAGCCTGATTCAATTGCACCGAGCGCACGTCGCCGACGACGCCGACAATCTCGACCGGCACGCTGCCGTTCGTGATCAGCAACGTTTTGCCGATCGGATTCTCGTCGCCGAACACCGTCTTCGCGCCCGCTTTGCTGATGATGATGACGTTCGGATGATCCATCACGTCCTGTTCGTTAAAATCGCGGCCCGCGATCAACGGAATGCCCGCAGCGCGGAACCAGCCCGGCATGACGTCGTTCGACGGCGCGCCTTTTCGCTCGGCAACCGGAGGCACGTTGCCTTCAGGCCGCGTATAGAGAGTCACGCTCGGGCCGCCGAAGAGCGGAAAAGTGCTGCTCAACATCACGTCCTCGAATCCCGGAGTCGCGCGCAACGCCGTTTGCAATTGTTCGGCAAAACGAGCCCGGCTCGCCTGGTCGGGATATTGGGCCTGCGACAAGGCCGTGACTCCGATCCAGAGATTGTCCGTTTTGAAACCGGGGTCCTGCTGGCTCAGGCGCACGAAGCTCGTGATGAGCAACGACGCGCCCGCGAGCAACGTGACCGAGAGGGCGATCTGCGCGCCCACGAGAATTTTGCGGAACCGCTGTTGCCGCACACTTCCTTGCGTGCCGCGGCCGCCTTCCTTGAGCGCATCGACGATATCCGCGCGCGAGCTTTGCAGCGCCGGATAAAGACCCATCGCGAATCCCGTCACGAGCGAAAGCCCGATCGTGAACAAGAGCACCGGCACGGAGAGCGCGCTCGCGCTTCCCTGTTCGATCGGAAGAAAGTTCGCTGTTAGTTTCGGCACGAGCGGCACCAATTGCCACGCCAGGACCGCGCCGAGAATTCCCGCCAGCAGACTGATGAGCACGCTTTCGAAAACAAAAAGTCGCAGCACACTTCCGCGCGTCGCGCCCAACGCCAGCCGGAGTGAAATCTCGCGGCGCCGTCCGCTGAAGCGCACCAGCAGCAGATTCGCCACGTTGCTGCAAGCGATGAGCAAAACGAACCCGACCGCCGTTAGCAGAGTGGCGAACCCGGGACGCAAATTCTCCGTCACATCTTCCGGAAGCGTCTTGATGACGTTGCGATATTGCGCGTCCATCTTCTCTGGAAATTGCGAGTGGTAACTGTTTTCGAACGTGCCCAGCTCCGCCTTCGCCTGGTCAAGTGTGACGCCCGGCTTCAAGCGCCCGATCACGCGCAGGAACGTCGAGCCGCGCATCATCCGCTCATGCGAGAAACCCGGGATGACCATCGGCTTCGTCGTCCAGATATCCGCATTTGGTGTCCCCGTCCAGGAGACCGGCATCTTTGCGATCACACCCACGATCGTGTGCGTCACGCCATCGAGCGCGAAGGTTTTCCCGATGATGTCCGGGCTGCCTGCGAACCGCGCTTTCCAAAAGCGGTCCGTGATGATGGCCACATCCGCGCCTTCTTCTTCCTGCGGCAGAAAGGTTCGTCCCATGATTGGCCGCACTCCGAGCACGTCGAACCAGTTCGCGGTCGCTTTGAAAATCGGCAGTGACAACGGATCGCCCAGTCCCGTCACCGTCGCCGCCTGTTCATTCTCCGCCGCAAAGCCGGAGAAAATCGTCTGCCCGTCGCGATAAAGCATGAAGCGCGGCGCCGACATCTGGAACTCGTCCGTCCGGTCTTTGCCCTTGGTTAGGATATGCAGGACCCGCTCCGGTTCCTGGAACGGCAGGCCTTTCAGGAAGAGATCGTTGATCAGCGAAAAGATCGCAGTGTTCGCACCGATCCCGAGCGCGAGCGTGATAACAGCGATTACCGTGAAGGCCGGCGACTCGCGGAGTTTGCGAAAAGCGAACCTTAAATCATTCATATCACTCGGTGCGTAGCGCTTGAATCGGATCGACAAGCGTGGCGCGGCGCGCGGGGATCAAACACGCCAGCAGCGCGGCGATGGCCAGAACGATCGCGGTCGCGCCCAGCAACAACGGATCGTAGGGTGAAATCTGATAAAGTTGAGCCGCCAGGAAACGGCCAACAGCAAATGTTCCGGCCAGACCAAAAATCAAACCGAGGATGACCGGATTCATTCCCTGCCGTACGACCAGACTCAATACATCGTGGGTCTGCGCGCCCAGCGCCATGCGCACGCCAATCTCGCCGGTGCGCTGCTCGACGGTATAAGCAACGGCGCCATAAATTCCAACGACTGCGAGGAGCAAGGCGATGCCGGCGAAAACACCGAGCAGCGTCATCGTCAATCGCTCTTGCCCGAGCGATTGCGTTACGATTGCATCGAGCGTGCTGGGTTGCAGAATCGGCAATCCGTTGTCAATCTTGTTCAGGGCCGCGCGCACAATCCCCGCCGTCGCCTCAGGCTTGGTGGCACTACGCACGACCACGTTGAGAAATGGTGCGCTGCGTTGCGGCCACGGCCGATAAAATTCCACGTCGTTCGCTTTGGAGAGCTGTTGGGAGCGAACATCGCCGACCACGCCAATCACTTCGGCCGGAAGCCCGTTACCGTTGTCAGTGCCGAAAAGAATCTGATGGCCGATCGGATTTTCGTTCGGAAAAAGTTTTTTCGCCGTTGAGTTGCTCAGAATCACGACGAGCCGCGAGTCCACCTTATCTTGCTCGGTGAAATCGCGTCCGGAGAGGAGCGGGATCCCGAGCGTCCGAAAATATCCTGGCGAAACGCTTCGTGTCAGCCCAAGTTGGCGCTGGTTGACCGGAACCGGGTCCCCGTCCGCGCGCGCGTAAGGCGATCGTGAAGAATTTCCGGAGAGCGGAACAGCATCTGCGATGGCAGTCGCTTCGACTCCGGGAGCGGTCTGCAATTCGGTTTGCAAGCGCTCGACGAAACGGCCACGCGTCGCCGGATCCGGATATTGCACAGGCGGAAGACCGATTCCTCCCGCCCAAACCCGTTCTGACCGGAAGCCGGCTTCCTGCCGGCTGAGCCGGACAAAACTGGAAACCAGCATGCCCGCTCCGGCCAGGAGCACAACCGATAATCCAACTTGCCCAGCGACCAAACCGTGGCGAAAACGATGTTGACCGCGACTGCCACTCGTTCCGCGTCCGCCCTCTTTAAGCCCAGCGACCAGATCGGCGCGGGAGCTTTGGCACGCCGGATAGAGGCCCATGAGCAGGCCGGTGACGAGCGATAGTCCCAGTGTGAAAATGAGCACGGGTAATTGCAGTTTTACTTCGCTTTCGAGCGGAATGTTTTGACCTGCCAGTTTCGGAACGATCGACACGGTCCAGAGCGCCAAACCCAATCCAACCACGCCTGCGATCACACTGACCAACATGCTTTCGAAAACGAATAGGCGCACGATTCCGCGCCGCTCCGCACCGAGCGCCATGCGCAACGCGATCTCGCGTTTGCGTCCAGTGAAGCGCACTAGCAACAGGTTCGCGACATTGCTGCACGCGATGAGCAATACCGCGCTCACTGCCGCAAGCAGTGTCAGGAAAGCCGGACGCAAATCTCCGGTGACATCTTCCGCCGCTGAAACCAGGTACGCCGACCAGGTGTTGTCGGCCGTTTCCGGGTGTTGCTCTTTATAGCTTTGGAATAATGCCGGCATCGCCGCCTGCGCCTGTGAGATTGAAACGCCAGGTTTCAACCGCGCCGTCACGCGCATGAAGCTTACGCCCCGCATCAAGCGATCTTTCGTAATGGCGGACGGCTCGAACGGTTTGTTGGCAAAAATCTCCGAGTCACGCCCGAACCATGAAATCGGCAAGTTCGGCAGCACCCCGATGATGGTGTTGGGCACTCCGTTCAGTGTAATGTTGTGGCCGAGAATCGTCGGATCGGAATTGAAACGTTTGCGCCAGAAATTTTCTGTCACCATCACGACATCGCCTTTGCTCTCTTCGTCAGGCAGAAAATTGCGGCCATGAATCGGATGGATGCCAAGCAACTCGAAATAGTTCGCGGTCACGTTGCCTCCGAGTAACTGAATCGGCTCGCCCGATCCTGTCATGATGAAGCCGTTGCCCCAATCCGCGGCGATGCTCGAGAAAACGGTTTGTCCGTCGCGGTAATGCCAGAACTTCGGCACTGAAGACGGCATCTGTTTCAAATCCCGCTCTTTCGACTCGCCATAAATGCGCACCACGCGATCCGGTTCGGAAAATGGCAGGCCGCGCAGGAAAAGGTCCTGTATTAAACTGAAAATAGCGGTGTTCATGCCGATGCCGACTGCGAGCGTGAGCACTGCGAGCAACGTGAACCCAGGCGATTTGCCGAGCTGGCGCAAAGCAAACTTTAAATCATTCATATCACTCCGTGCGTAGCGCTTGAATCGGATCGACACGAGTGGCACGGCGCGCGGGAACGAAACACGACGCAGCGGCGACGATCGTGAGCAGGCCGGCGACGGCGAGATAGATGGAAGAATCGAGTGGATTCACTTTGAAGAGAATATTTTTCAAAGCGGCCGCCACGATAATCCCCAAGAGCAAAGCAGCCCCACCCGCTCCGAGCGCAAGTCCGATCACCAATTGCCACGCGCCCTGCTGCATCACCATTCGGAAAATTCGTGCCGCGTCTGCGCCCAACGCCATCCGGATGCCAAACTCCTGCGTGCGCTGATTCACGGAGAAACTCATCACGCCGTAAAGACCGACGGCAGAAAGCACGAATGCTACTGCGCCAAAAATAACGAACAAGTTGGCCATGATTCGGTTGCCGCCGAGAGTTTCATCGTGTAAGCGCGCCGCTGTACCGGGAAAATAGATGGGCAGATCGGGATCGAGCTGCGCGACAGCTCTGCTCAAGACCGGTCCAAGCGTCTCCGCCCGCTGGCCGGAACGGGGCCGGACAACGATGGTACAGAATTGGGCGGCCGGTTCAGCACCGAGTATCGGCATGTAAAAACCGGCGTTGTCGGTTTGCTGATCGAACGGTCCCTGCATAAGCGTGTCGGGGACCACCCCAACAATCGTTCGCCACGGTTGTGGCTGACCAGGATTGAAGATGCGAAGCTGATGCCCGATTGCGCTCTGATTTCCCCAATACTTCCGCGCGAAACTCGCGTTTACCATTGCGACCGGCTGGTTTGCATCAAAGTCATCGATCGTGAAGTCGCGGCCTTCCAGAATCTTCAGACCAATTGTGGAAAAGTAATTGTCCGACACCGATTCGAAGTTCCCACGGGGCCGATCGCGATCGGTCATGTACGCTTGGCCGTCGATCTCGTACTGGCCCTGATTGGCGAACGTCATGCGGAAGCGATCGGTGAGCGCCGCAGCATCGAACTGCGGATTGGCACGGAGCTCGCGCAGAGCACGCATGAAAAAACGACGCTTAACATCGTCCGTCGGGTAAGCCCCCTCCATTAAGCCCATTCGTGCGCTGTAAATCGCGTGTTCGTCGTAACCGTAGTTGAGGGTGATCTGATTTCGGATCGACTTGATTTGCAGCGTTGCTGCGATCAGGAGCGCCGCAGTTAGCGCAATCTGTCCGACAACAAGTGAGCGCGTGATCAGATTAACCAGGCGGCTGCTATTGCCGCGCCCGCCCTCTTTCATCATTTCGGCCGGATTGCCGTGAGCGCTGACGAGAGCTGGGACAAGACCGGATACAATGGTGGCCACGAACGTGATCGCCACCGTGAACGCCAGCACGCGCCCATCGATCGTGAATTGAATCCAGTATGGCAAAGGAAACGGCAGCGTGCTCATCGTGCGCGTAAACAAATCCACTGCCCAATAGGCGAGGAGGATTCCAAAAAACGCTCCGAATGCAGCCACCACCAGACTCTCGGTCAACATCTGCTGAACCAGTCGCCATCTGGTCGCACCGAGCGCGCCCCGAATCGCCAGTTCTTTTGCCCGCAGCGCCGCCCGGCCGAACTGCATGTTCATTACGTTCACGCACGCGATCAGCAAAACCAGGACGACCGCGGCCAGCATGGCCCAAACGGTCTGGCGAAATTGCGGACCGACCATCGAATTCGCCAGCGGCTGAATGTTTGCTGACGTGAGATTCTGATTTGTCTTTGGATTTTCCCCGGCTAGGCGCCTGGCAAGACCAACAAACTCGGCGTTCACTTGATCGAGAGTTACATCTGGCTTGAGCCGTCCCATGATGGCCGGCGCTGAATTGCCGGCGCCGAATATGGGCGCGCCGCGCGGTCTCAGCGGGAACTCGTTGTAATAGGGAACCCAAAGTTCCTCGGAGACGGGAAACTTAAAATTGGGCGGCATCACGCCGATCACGGTCGCGGCCTTGCCATTAATGCGAACACTCTGGCCGACAATGTTCGGATCGCCGTCGAAATCACGTTTCCAGACTTCGTGCCCAAGGATGGCGACCTTTTCGGCGCCGGGTTTGTCGTCCTCGGCAGTGAAGTCGCGCCCCATGATCGGACGCACACCGAGCATCTTAAAGAAATCCTCAGTCACATAGCCGCCGGTGTAGCGCTGCGGATTGTTTTTGTAGCTGACGTTGATTGTCGATCCACTCAAGTACGCCGCCATCATGGCGAACGACTGCTGCGCGTTTTTCAGGTCCTCGTAATCCTGAGCCGAGGGAATATTGCCGAGCCCGAAGTTATTGTTTTGATCGCTGGCCTTCGGATCGATCAGCCCGACAGTCATCAGCTGTTCGGGATGCGGAAAAGACAAACCGCGCAACCCTATGGCATTTACCACGGTGAATTGCGTGGTGGCACCGCCAATGCCCAAGCCGAGCACAAGCACGGCCAGAAAACAAAACGACTTCTCCTTCAACAAAAGGCGCAGTCCGACGCGCACATCCTGTCGAAACGAGTCGAGAAACATGTCGGTTTAGTGACCAGGGTTGTTGCTTTGGATCTGCACGATCTTTGTGCCATCGACTGCATCCGGCGACTTGCGGAGTTGGCGCAGGGCGACTCTCAGATCATTCATTCCTCTTTCCCTAGGCCGCGACCCTGTCTTCGACGACCTGGCCATCGAATAAGTGAACCGTGCGGTCTGCGTGTTGGGCAAAGCGCTCGTCGTGGGTCACCATGCAGATGGTGGCGCCGTTCTGGTGCAATTCCTTGAGCAGCTGCATCACCGCCTCGCCGTTGCGTGAATCAAGATTGCCCGTCGGTTCGTCTGCGAGCAGGATGGCCGGTCTGCCAGCGAGAGCTCGCGCCACGGCCACCCGTTGTTGTTGGCCGCCGGAGAGCTGACTCGGCAAGTGTTTTGCGCGATGTGCCATTCCCACGCGCTCCAGAGCTCCGGTGACAAACGACTTGCGCTCACTGGCGGCCATTCCGCGATAGGTCAGCGGCAACTCGACGTTCTCAAAAACAGTGAGATCCCCTATCAGATTAAAGCTTTGAAAAATGAAACCGATTTCGCGATTACGAATGCGCGCGCGGTCAGCGAACGAAAGATTGGCAACTTCGTGTCCCTTGAGCGAATAGCTGCCATCTGAGGGAGTATCGAGCAGCCCGAGAATCGACAATAAGGTGGTCTTGCCGCAGCCCGATGGTCCGGCTATGGAAATATATTCGCCAGGCCGAATGTCGAGATGGATTCCGGATAACGCATGCGTTTCTACCTCGTCAGTGAGAAACACCTTCGTCACGCTGCTGAGTCGTATAAGAGCATCTGATCCGTTGTTCATGTCTTGATTGCTGATTGCTGATTGTGCTGATTGCCGATTAGTTGAGTCGAATGCGTTCGTGCGCATCCCAGGCGCTGGTATCCGAGAGGATCACCTGATCTCCCGGTTGCAGACCGCTTAGAATCTCAATCGTGTTAACCGAGCTCTTGCCAAGCTTAACCGGTGTGCGCACAGCTTCCCCGCTGCTATTGATGAGCTTAAACATTCCGACGGTGTTGTTCTCCTGGCCAAACGCCGGGCGACCCACGTAAACGACATTATCGAGGCGCTCGAGCTCGATTGTTCCGTCCACGCTAAGATCGGGCCGCGCGCCTTTCGGCAGCGGCTCATCGAACGCAACCTCGACAGTCACCGTTCCCTGCTCGACTGCGGGATCAACGCGCGTGACGTGGCCATTGACGGTGCCGTTGCGGGTATCGATCACCGCGCTTTGCTTAATCTGAATATCTTTCGCCTGAGTCTCGGCGATCTTGACTTGCGCCTTTAATTTTGTTGGATCGGCTACCCGCGCGAGATTGTCCCCGATCTTCACACGCTGTCCAATTTGCACGGGCAATTGTTGCAGGACACCCGACATGCCAGCGCGCAAATGCAATGCTTCGACTTGGTCGAGTCTCAATTTCGCCAATTGTTTGGCTTGATCGACTGCGGCTTGTCTGGAGGCCAGCTGCGGCTCGATCGAATCGTGCGCAAATGCCAGGCGCTTTTGCTCGATCTCATCGCCCTTCTGGCATTCCTCTTCTTTAATCTTCGACTTCTTGTAATCGAGCACGGCGATCAAACCGTTCTTTGCCAACTGATCGTTCGTTTGGCGCTCCATCTTCGCCTGCTCGTATGCGGCATGCGCCGCGGTTGTTTTCGATTCCTGATCGAGTAGTTCGCGTTGCAAAGTCGCGCGAATGCTCGTTAGGTCCGCCTCCGCTGCGGTCGCTTTTGATTCCGCATCGTGTGCGGCTTGTTCAAGCTCAGGACTGCTTAATTCCAAAATCACCGAGTCCGGCTCCACGGGTGTGCCAGGCCAGATATTTATTTTGTCGACCCGCCCTTCCGTGTTCGCAGGAATCCAGCGAATGTCCTCAGGTGTGAGTATGCCGAGGCCGCGCACCTGACGTACCATTGGTCCGCGTTTAGCGGTATCGATCCAGACGGTTGAGCGGTCGATGCTGGGCACTGCTGGTTTCAAGCGCGAGATGGCTATCGTCGCGACTAGTAAACCGAGCACGCACGCGGCGATGATGATGATGCGGCGCTTGCGCTTCTTCGCTGCTATGCCCACGCGCGGCACGTCCATCGAGGAAAGATTGGACGTGAATCCTGCTGGCCTCACAATGGTTTCTTCTTTTGGTTTTCGCTGAGGTAACATGGTTGAATCAAAGCCGAGCAAATACCCGACAAAGGTCTACTACTGCATTTGCCGCGCTGACCAACGGCACGGCTGCAGTGATGATGACGACTGCGAAACAGACTGCCTCTGCGAGAAAATCGTTTCGCGCTTCGTTTTGAAAATACTGACCGCTGATATTCCAAAAACCGGGCGTCCCGGCTTTGACGCATCGCCCCCGATACCCGTCCAGCGTCATCGGGCGATAATTGCAATCAATCAGCGGGAACCTGTTGTCCTTGCCAACTATTATTGAGATCGGCTTCATATTTTCCCTTTTGGTTTGTTTGACATCCTGGCTATTGCAATGTCTGTGCCAACTAGACGAACAACATTACAATGCGCACTGGAAGAGAAACTTAGCTTTATTGAGCGAATTACCGACGGCTCCGATTAGTCCCGTTCTGGGACAGTCACGTCCCAATCTTGGGACGCAATTTTGGAGTGCGCGGACATGTCCGCTCTTTAAAAGCGGCGACATGTCGCCGCACTCCAAATTATATAGGCAGGCGCAGCAAAGCCTCCGCACCTTTGCCGCTTTCCCGATTCGTTAGCGCCAACGATCCACCATGGGCCTCGGCAATCTGACGACTCAGCGGCAGACCGATTCCAGAGCCGTCGGGCTTTGTCGTGAAAAAAGGAACGAAAAGGTTCGCAGGATTCATAATCCCGAGGCCTTCGTCTTGAACGAAGATCTCGACGGCATCTTCTTTCTCGCGCCACCCGATCAAAACTTTGCCGTGTGTTTCAAGCGCCGCATCAACAGCGTTATGCACAAGATTGATCAATGCCTGTTCAATCTGCGCTGCGTCGGCACGAATCACTGTTTTCGGACCTGGCATGAGCTTTACATTGAGCCTCGGTTCCAAGTCGACGACACGCTGAACCAGCTCGCCAAGATCGACATCTTGTTTTTGAGGTGGCGGAAGCTTGGTCAGCCGCGTGTAGGCTTGCAGAAAACGGCTGAGCGAATCTGCCCGGGAGGCGATAGAATTCAATCCGGCACTCGCGTCATCCTTCCAATCTGGTGGGAGAGGGTCGCGCCGCATGAGCGATTCCAGACTGGCCGCGAGCGATTTGATCGGAGCCAGCGAGTTGTTCATCTCGTGACCGAGGACACGCACGATTCGTTGCCAGGCGCGACGTTCCTCTTCGCGCAGCGTCCGACTCAGGTCGGTTAAAACGAGTAGCTCGTGCGGCAAGCCCTCCTCGCGAAACGTGCTTCGCCGGACACCCCAACGGCCTGAGCCCCCGGCGAAATTCAACGTAAGCGGTTCGTCTTCGTTCGTCTCAAGGCATCTGTCGAGAGAAAGTTCGTTTGCCGTTTTGCCCAGCAACTTGTCTATCGGCTGCCCCAGTAAGGTTTCTCCGGCGCGATTAACGAGCCGCAAACGCCGTTTGGGATCAAAGGTGAAAACTGCAACGTCGATTTCACTCATGATCGTGCGCAAGAGCGCAGTCGCTTCAAAGGCGCCCAGACGTTGCAAACGCAAAGTTTCCCCGAGCGAATTAATTTCGAGAAGGACTTCGCCCAATGCATTTCCACCGCGGGCTCCCCTCGCACGAATCGAGTAGTCGCCTTCGCGTAATGCCGCGAGTAAATTAGACATGGTTTGCAAAGGCCGAATCGTGTGTTCGCGCACGCTGGAAACGAACGCAAGGAAGCAACCAATGATGAGAATCGTTAGCGTCCACTGCACTTTGGCGCTGTAATCGCCAAACCAAAGAAGAGAAAGCGCAACAACAATGGCAGGGACGACCGCAGCAAGTGTCAGCCAGGTAATCCTCCCTTCGTAGGAAAACCGATGCGGATCTTTGGGTTTGCGGGCCATCAAAACTACGATCCGCCCGCCTTCGCCAGGGCTACGGAGGGCAATCCGCAATTCTTAGAGACCATATTGCTGCAGACGACGGTAGAACGCACTTCTGCTCAACCCGAGCGCTTCTGCCGCCTTGCGCGCGTTGCCATCATTTCGGGCCAGCGCTTTCTTGATGAGGAACGCCTCCACTTCTTCAAGACTCATCTCCTCGAGATTGCGCGGTTCACCACCGCCATTCGTCAGGCCCAGATCGGGCGCGCGAATTTGCTGATCCTGCGTCATAAGCACGGCGCGTTCGACGATATGATCGAGCTCTCGAACATTTCCCGGGAAGCGATGCTGTAGCAATTGTTCTCGAGCTGTCTCATCGAAACCGGCAATCTGTTTCCGATAGTGCTCTGCGTGCTGACGGATAAAACTATTGGCCAGTGGCATGATGTCCTCCCGCCGCTCTCGTAAGGGTGGCAAAGTAATCTGGATCGTATTCAGGCGAAACAACAGGTCCTGCCTAAAACGACCCGCTGCCACTTCGCTCTCAAGATTCGAATTTGTCGCGGAGATGATGCGCACGTTCGCGTGCAAAGTTTTAGATGAGCCGACCCGTTCAAAATCCCCCGTTTCGATGACTCGCAACAGCTTTGCCTGTTGAGCCAGCGGGATGTTTGCGATCTCGTCCATGAAAAGGGTACTCTCATCCGCAAGCTCGAATCGCCCTGCTCGATCTGTCTTCGCGTCGGTAAAGGCGCCTTTGACGTGGCCGAACAATTCGCTCTCAAAAAGGGTCTCTGACAAGCCCCCCATATTTACCGTGATCATGGCATGCGATGCTCGCGGCGAAAGGGCGTGGATCGCTCGCGCGATCAGGCTTTTCCCAGTGCCGTTTTCGCCGGTGATTAGAATATTGGCATCGGACGGCGCGACGCGTGAAATCATTTCGATGACCGGCTTCATCGCAGGAGACTCCGCGATCAAACTTGGCATGGTGCCGCGCAGAAGTTCGTTTTCCGCTTCAAGCTTTCGTTCGCGACGCAGCGCCGAAGCGAGCTCAATCTGCGTCCCCACGATTGCCAGTAACCGTTGGTTGTCCCAAGGCTTCGTCACAAAATCGCGCGCACCGCGTTTCATTGCTTCTACAGCCAACTCAACTGTTGCCCAGGCGGTCATCACGACGATTGGCAGGGCGTTGTCGATCTGCCGGATTCTCGGAATCGCTGACAAGCCTTCCTGACCGGAGGTGGTATCCCGTGCGTAGTTCAGATCCATTAGCACCAGCGCATACTCCTTCTTTTCCAGAGAGTTGAAGATGCCGGCTAGCGATGTGGCCGCTTCCGTCTGATACCCTTCGCCCTTAAGCAAGATGCGCAGCGCTTCCAGCACGTCGCGCTGATCGTCGGCAATGAGAATCCGGCTCATTTCCTCACGGCGCAGCGGCCATTCCAATCGCAATTGAGATTCCTTGTCACCAGCTAACTCTCAACCGCGTTTCCGGCGGTATGTCAATCGCATCGACCTAAAACGACTACTATTCAGTGCGGAGCGCCACAATCGGATCGACGTGTGAGGCGCGGCGGGCCGGAATCCATGCCGCCACGAGTGTGGCGCCGAAAAGTATGAGCCCAACGCCGAGATAAATTCTTGGATCGATCCCTTTGACCTCGAAAAGCACGCTTTGCAACGCGCGCGAAAGGGCAAACGCCGCAATCAGACCGATCATGGATCCGATCAAGAGCAATTGCATCCCGTGCGAAAGAATCAGCGCTCGAATTTGTGCGGGGCGCGCACCGAGCGCGAGGCGGATGCCGATTTCTGGTACGCGCTTCAGCGTCGTGTAAGCGAGAAGCCCGTAGAGTCCGATGGTGGCGAGCAGAAGCGCGAGCGCGGCAAAGATCGAGAACAGAAAACTCAGGAGACGGTGTGTTCCCCACGTTTCCTGAACGCGCTCAATCATTGGACGGGGATCGAACATCGGTTGGTTTGGATCGATCGACGCAACGACATCGCGTATCGACTTGCTCAGCGAGGCCGCGCCCATGCTCGAGCGAACGAAAAGACCGAGGCTCGTGCGTTGCGCCTGAGCCATTGAACAATAAACCACCGGCAGCGGCGCCATTTCATCAACAGCGTGGAAGCGCATCCGCGCGACGACACCAACGATTTCGCTCGGTACATTTCCCTCTTCATCATTGCCGGCGTCAACGAAGAGACGTTTACCGATTGGATCTTCATCCGGAAAATATTGTTCGGCCATCGCTTGATCGATAATCACGACGCGCGGCGAATCTTTCGTGTCGCGATCGTTAAAAATGCGGCCGCGCAATAGCGGCGTTTTGAACGTTGAGAAATAATCGCCGGTGACGACTTCTAGATCGGAGCTTGGCATTTGTGCCGGCGTTGGCCGAGCTGCGCCTTCGCGCCAAAATCCAGTTTGCCATCCGCCCATCAACGGCGAATTGGAACCGATGCCGACACTTTGAACGCCGGGCAGCGTGCTCACTTTGTCGAGCAACGCTTTTGTAAACGTGCCGACCTTTTCCCGACTGGAATAAGTCTTCCACGGCAGCTCAACCCGAGCGCTGAAAAGATTTCGAGGCTCATAGCCGAGCTGAAGCGCCTGCATCTTCGAAAAACTTTTTAAAACCAGGCCGGCAGCGACCAACAAAGTGAGCGTGAGCGCAATTTCGCTGATCACCAGCCAATCCCGCGCGCGTTTGGCCGATGGCGGATCGCCGCTCCCAGCGGAGCCGGCTTTCAACGCGAGTTGAACGTCAGCGTGCGAGGCTTGCCACGCCGGCCACAGACCGAAAAGCACAGTCGTAAAGGATGCGACGAAGAACGTGAAACCGAGAACCCGGAAATCGAAGGAAACTTGTTGAAATCGCGAAACGTCTCCCGGACTCAGCGCGATCAAGCCGTCCCGGACCCACACCGCAAGAAAGAAACCGAGCACTCCGCCAAGGAGCGCAATCAAGAAACTTTCGATGAATAACTTCTTGATGATTTGCCCGCGGGTCGCGCCCACTGCCGCATGGATGGCGAATTCTCTCGCGCGGGCAGCGCCGCGCGCCGCAAACAAATTGGCCAGATTCGCGCACGCGATCAGCAACACCAGTGCGACTGCGCCGACAAGCAATCCGAGATTTGTCCGATATTTGCCCACGAGATTTTCCAGCAACGGCGTCACCACAACCGTCTCCTGTCCGTTCGTATCGGGATAAGTTTTTTCCAAACGCGCGGCGATCGCCTTCATTTCCGTGCGCGCTTGAGCGACTGTCACGCCGGGTTTGAGCTTGCCCCAGACGAAGATCGCCGGGTGATGGGAACGATCCATCCATGCTGGGTTGTTGCTGCGCCGCATCATCGACAACCAGACATCTGTGTCCTGCGGCGAGGTCACTTGCGGAGGCATCACGCCGATAACGTCGAAATTCTGGTCGTGCAAAGTTATCGAGCGACCAAGGACAGTTGGGTCGCGGTTGAACGCGTGTTGCCAAAGACGATCGCTGATCACAACAACGGGCGGAGCGCCCACCTTGTCCTCGTCTTCACTGAAAATGCGACCGATTTCCGGTGAAACACCAACCACGCTGAAAAAATTTCGCGTCACCGAAGCGCACGAAACGCGTTCCGGATCACGGCCCGGGATGCCGCTGAGGTTGCGCGACTCCTTGTGCGTAGCGGCGAGATGTTCAAAAACCGTATTGTCGTTTTGCCAATCGAAATAGTCGGGCAACGCAACCGAGTAATCCTGGCCTGGTCCAGACGATTCATTCAACACCATGATCCGGTTGGCGTCCGGATACGGCAGCGGCCGCAGCAAAACCGCGTTAACGATGCTGAAAATCGCGCTGTTCGCGCCAATGCCGAGCGCCAGCGTCAAGATCGCGATCGCACTGAAGCCTGGCTGCTTCCGCAGCATACGGAAAGCGTATCCAATATCCTTTTTCATATTGGCCAGAGTTGTTCGCTGACGCAGAGCAAAGATCTTCGTTGCGATTAACTATGCGAGATCACATGAGTGCTTGCCGCCTGGCTAACAGCGCCTTGCTCGAGGCCAACCGCCTGTATCCTAATGGGGCTCTGTGCAAATGCCCAGATCAACAAGACAGCGCTCAAGAAGAAAGCGACATAAAGCACTGCTTCAAGAACTCCGCGGCCTTTCTCTTCCGAGTGTACCAGAAGAGCATAAGTAGATTCGGATTGATTGTTCATAAGCGTTTCGTGGTTCATGCAATTCGTTATGCAAGCGGCGTGCCACAAAACACGTTTCCACGTAAAATATTCCTCACGAAGATGATGCGAGGTCAATGCATCCGAACGTTCGACCTCGACGTTCCACGACTGGGAAGCAGCCGTTCCATTTTCGGGACCGAACAAAGCTATCTGTTTAGCGCCAAAAGCGCTTTCTCAATCCAGCCTGGAGGCAACGCCCCAGGGATCCCGTCATACTCCTCCGGCAGACGAACCGGAAATTTGCGGCCAACCAATCGGGTGAATATCCGTAGCGGGCGATCGTCGCTTCTTGTTTCGCTGCCGCAGTTGATCGAGGGCCAGATAGATCACCGGGGTTGTGTAAAGCGTGAGTATCTGTGACACGATGAGACCGCCTACAATTGCAACGCCAAGCGGCTTGCGCAGTTCGCTCCCAACACCCATCCCGATCGCAAGCGGCAACGCGCCAAACATCGCGGCGAGCGTCGTCATCATGATGGGACGGAATCGAACCAGGCACGCCTGATAAATCGACTGTTCGGGTGTGAGTCCCTCGTGCCGCTCGGCGTCGAGCGCGAAATCGACCATCATGATCGCGTTCTTTTTTACGATACCAATAAGCAGAATGATTCCGATGATCGACACAATCGATAATTCGTTACCGGTGACAAGCATCCCCAGCAATGCGCCGAGCCCCGCTGAGGGTAACGTGGAAAGAATCGTAAGCGGGTGAATCAGACTTTCGTAGAGCATGCCCAGCACGATATAGACAGCAATCAGCGCAGTGAAAATCAGCAGCGGCTCCGTCGCGAGCGAAGACTGAAAAACTTGCGCAGTGCCGGCAAAATTTCCGCGAATTGTCGATGGCATTCCGAGTTCTTTCGCTGCGCGCTGAATGATTTGCGTCGCTTCGCCTAACGAAACGCCGGGCGCCGTATTAAACGAGATGGTGACACACGGAAATTGTCCCTGGTGATTGACCGACAGCGGCGTGTTATCCAGTTGGAAATGCGCAATTGTGCTCAATGGCACCTGATTTCCAGATGCCGACTTGACGTAGATCCTGTCGAGTGAGCCTGGATCGAGCTGGAATTTCGGATCGACCTCCAGCACGACGTGATACTGGTTTTGCTGTGTGTAAATAATCGAAACCTGCCGCTGGCCGAATGCACTGTAGAGCGTGCTATCGACGGCTTGTGGTTGAATGCCAAGACGCGCCGCCGCGTCGCGATCAATCACAACTGTTTCCTGCAGTCCCCGAAATTGCTGGTCGCTTGTCGGATCCTTAATTTGAGGATAGTCACGCAGTTTGGTTACGAGCTTGGGTGCCCATGAATTCAGTTCGTCAATGTTTTGGTCCGTGAGCGCGTACTGATAAAGGCCCTTCGACGCCCGGCCCCCCACGCGAATATCCTGGTTCGGTTGAAGGAAAAGCTGGGCCCCTGGAATCTTCGCAAGCTTTTGCCGCAGACGAGCAATGACGACGCCGGCATTATCCTTACGGTCGTCCTTGCCAATTCCCCTCGGCTTGAGACTGATGAACATGCGGCCATTGTTCAAGGCCGCGCCGAACGCGCCGCCGCCAAAGAATGAGCCAACTGCCTGCACCGCCGGATCGGCCATGACAATTTTCACGACCTCTTCCTGCTTTTCCCTCATCGCTTCGAATGAAATGTCCTGCGCGGCTTCAGTCGTGCCTGTCATTTGGCCAGTGTCCTGCTGCGGAAAAAATCCTTTTGGCACGACAAAATAAAGGTACACCGTCGCGACGATGACAGCGGCGGTCACGATCAGCATTGTGTATTCGTGTTGGAGCACCCATTTCAATGTTCGTTCGTAGAATTTGTGCATCCCGTTGAAACCGCGTTCGCTCAAGCGATCGATCAATCCGCGCCGCCGACTTTGATCTTCGGCTTTCAAGAATCGACCACAGAGCATCGGGGTCAGTGTTAACGAGACGACCATCGAAACGAGAATGGCAACGCTCAACGTCACCGCGAATTCATGGAACAGACGGCCAATCAATCCGCCCATGAACAGGAGTGGGATAAAGACGGCGATCAACGAAAGACTGATGGAAATAACGGTGAATCCAATTTGGCGCGCGCCCTTGAGCGCCGCCTGCAACGGCGGCTCTCCTTTCTCGATGAAACGCACGATGTTTTCGATCACCACGATGGCGTCATCGACCACGAAACCGGTCGAAACCGTCAACGCCATGAGCGATAAATTGTCGAGGCTGTAGCCGCAAAGCCACATCACGCCAAATGTGCCCGCGAGCGCGAGCGGCATCGTGACGCCGGAGATGAATGTGGGCCAAAACCTGCGCAGGAACAGAAACATCACCATCACCACGAGCCCCATTGTGATGACCAGCGTCAGTTGCACGTCGCGGACTGAAGCGCGAATCGTAGTTGTGCGGTCGCTCATGACGTCGAGATCCACGCTCGGCGGCAGCCAGGTCCGCAGCTGCGGAAGGATCGCGTGAATCTGGTCGGTCGTGCGAACGACATTCGCATCCGGTTGTTTGAAGATGACTAACAACACGGCACGCTTGTTGTTAAACAAACCGGCCTGATCGTGATTTTCCTGCGCGTCAATGGCAGTACCGACATCGCGCAACGGCACTGCCGCGCCATTATGCTGCGCGACAATGATCGGCAGATATTGATCGGCATGCGTCAGTTGGTCGTTGCTGGCGATAACAAAACGCTGTTGCTCGCCGTCGAAAGCGCCCTTTGGCGAAAGAACATTCGCCTGCGAAAGCGTGGTGCGAATGTCTTCAAGACTCAAACCCATGGAAGCGAGCGCGACCGGATTCATTTGCACGCGCACGGCCGATTTCGCGCCACCGCCAATCACCACCTGGCTGACGCCTTCGACCTGGCTGATGCGCTGCCCGATGATTTGATCGGCGAGATTATAAACTTGCGACAAAGGCAGCGCGTCCGAAGTCATCGCCAGCACCATGACCGGCGCATCGGATGGATTTACTTTGCGATAGGACGGCGGCTGTGGAAGCCCGCTCGGCAATTCGCCCGATGCTTCGTTGATGGCGCTCTGCACGTCCCGAGCTGCGCCGTTGATATCGCGGTTCAGATCAAACTGGATCGTGATGGATGAACCGCCTAACGAACTGACCGAAGTGATTTCAGAGACGCCAGCGATTTGCGCAAAGCGGCGCTCGAGCGGCGCGGCCAGCGATGACGCCGCCGTCTGCGGATCGACACCCGGCTCCTGCGCACTCACCGAAATCGTCGGGAAGTCCACCTTCGGCAACGGCGCAACCGGCAAAAAATAATAGGCCACCGAGCCAAGCAACAACACGCCCGCTGCAAGAAGGGATGTTCCAACCGGGCGACGAATGAATGGCTCGGAAATGTTCATTAGCGTAGCGCGAGCCTCCGGCTTGCGTCTTCGGCAAGCGCAAGCGAGACGCTTGCACTACCATTAAAATCCCAACCGATCATCTGCACCGTTTACTCCTGCAAATTGCGGCTCGGGTTCCAGTTCTGTTGTCGTTCTTAGCGGCAATTCGGCTTGCTCAGCCCCGCCCCGACTTCGCCGTTCTTCGATCCAGCGCCCGAACCGATCGAGATAAAGATAAATCACCGGGGTGGTGTACAGAGTGAGGAATTGAGAGAGTAACAATCCGCCGACGATGGAAATGCCCATGGGGCGCCGCAACTCGCTACCCGTTCCAGATTCCAAAGCGAGCGGCAAAGCGCCAAGTAGCGCGGCAGCGGTCGTCATCATGATGGGGCGAAAGCGCAACAAACACGCCTGGTAAATCGACTCCTCCGGCGAAAGCCCTTCCCTGCGTTCCGCGTCCAGCGCGAAATCGATCATCATAATCGCGTTTTTCTTCACGATGCCGATGAGCAGGATGATCCCGATGAGAGTAACCAAAGAGAAATCGATGCGGCAAATGAGCAGCGCCAGCAGAGCACCGACGCCGGCGCTGGGCAGCGTTGAGAGAATTGTGATTGGATGGATATAACTCTCATAGAGGACACCGAGCACGATGTAGATCACGATCACGGCAGCCAAAATCAGCAGCGGCTCGCTCGTCAGCGACGAACGGAATTCCGCTGCCGCACCGGTAAAGGTCGTCGTAATCGTGTCTGGTAGTCCGATTTCTCGCTCCGCTTTTTGAATCGCCGGGATCGCATGACTGAGCGAGCTGCCGCTGCGCAAGTTGAATGAGATGGTTGCGGCGGGAAATTGCCCCTGGTGGGGAATCGATAATGGCGTGTTGCTCACGCGCATCGTGGCGAACGCGCTCAAAGGAACGGGCTGGCCGCTGCTCGATTTCACATAAATTTTGTCGAGTAGATCCGGCGACTCACGGAATTGCGGTTCCACTTCCAAAATCACGCGGAACTGATTGAGCTGCGTAAAGATGATCGAGACCTGTCGCTGCCCGAACGCGTCGTAGAGGGTGTCGTCGATCGCTTGTGTAAGCACGTTTAGCCGGGACGCTTTCTCGCGATCAACATCGACGTTTAACTGCAAACCGTTCACCTGCTGGTCGCTTGCCACGTCGGTAAGCTGGGGCAATTGACCAAGTTTTTGCACGAGCTTTGGCGTCCACTCGGCCAGCTCTGCCGAATCGGCATCCTGCAAGATGTATTGGAATTGTGTGCGACTGGTCCGCGCGTCGATTTGCAAGTCCTGCGCTGCCTGCATAAACAAAGAGACGCCCTCGATACCGCGTGTAGCGTTGCGCAGCCGCTCGATAATTTTCTCGGCGTTCGCGCGCTGGTTGTGCGGCTTGAGCACAATGTAAAGTCGCGCCGTATTTACCGTTGCGTTCAACGTTCCGGCACCCACGGATGCGGAGACACTCGCCACGTCAGGATCCTGCCGGACAATGTCCGATACTGCATGAACCCGCTGCATCATCGCTTTGAACGAAATGTTCTCGGCGGCATCGGTTACACCCACGATCACGCCAGTGTCCTGCTGAGGCAGCAGACCTTTCGGCACGATGATGTAAAGCAGAATGGTCGCGACAAGTGTGACGACAGCGACGACCAAAACAAAGCGCTGATGCGCGAGCACCCAGCGCAACCCATATTCGTACCAATTTCGAAAGCGCGTCCAATATTCCTCTGTTCGTCGATAAAATTCGCTCTTGTGCTCGCGCTCTTCCCCCTTTTCAGCGCGCAAAAGATTCGCGCACATCATCGGAGTCAGCGTCAACGAAATAAACGCCGACACGCCGACGGCGACACTCATGGTGATCGCGAATTCGCGAAATAAACGGCCGACGATCCCGGTCATGAACAGGAGCGGGATGAAAACGGCCACCAGCGAGACGCTCAACGACACCACTGTGAATCCGATTTGTTTTGCACCTTTGAGCGTGGCTTCCAACGGTCGGTCGCCCGCTTCGATGTAGCGCACGATGTTCTCGATCATTACGATCGCATCATCGACAACGAACCCGGTCGAAATCGTTAGCGCCATCAACGAGAGATTGTCGAGGCTGAATCCGGCGAGATACATGATGCCGAAGGTGCCGATCAACGAGAGCGGCAATGCAACGCTCGTGATGATGGTGGTCGAAAGTTTTCGCAAGAACAGGAACATCACCAGCACAACCAGCGCGATGGTGAGCAGCAGCGTGAATTGCACATCGCGCACCGACGCGCGGATTGTTTCGGTGCGATCAGCCAGGACGTCCACGTGCACGGACGGCGGCAACGTGCTCGTCAGGCGCGGCAGCAATTGTTTTACGCGCTCGACAGTTTGAATGATGTTCGCCCCAGGCTGACGCTGAATATCGAGCAGCACCGCAGGCTTCTCGCCATCCTTCGTGCCGACCCACGCCGCAAGCTGGTCGTTCTCCACTCCGTCGATGACGTTCGCTACGTCGCCGAGCCGAATCGGCGCGCCGTTCCTGTAAGCGACGATGATCGGCTTGTAAGCGTCGGCAGAGAAAATCTGATCGTTCGACCCGATGGTGAACGATTGTCGCGGTCCTTCGAAGCTTCCTTTCGGCGCGTTTACATTCGCCTGGCCAAGAACCGTGCGCACATCTTCGAGGCTCAGTCCGAGCGCTGAAATCGCTGCCGGATTCACCTGCACGCGCACGGCCGGCTTTTGGTTGCCCTGGATTGTGACGAGACCGACACCGGTGACCTCGCTCAATTTTTGTGCGAGCAACGTGTCGGCGAAATCGTTCACCCGATCGAGCGGTAAACTGTCCGACGTGATCGCGAGCGTGAGGATCGGTGTGTCTGCTGGATTGACCTTGTTATACTTGGGCGGGTTCGGCAGATCCTTCGGCAAGAATCCGCCAGCAACATTGATCGCCGCCTGCACATCCTGCGCAGCAACGTCGATCGGGCGATCGAGAACGAACTGCAACGTGATTGTCGATACGCCAAACGAGCTCGTCGAATTCATCGATGCCAGTCCCGCAATCTGGCCAAACTGGCGCTCCAGCGGCGTGGTGACTGCCGAGACCATCACATCGGCGCTCGCGCCCGGATAATAGGTCGTGACTTCAATGGTCGGAAAATCGACTGTCGGCAGCGCTGAGATTGGCAGCAACTTGTAGCCGAGTATTCCGAGCAAAATCACGCCCGCCATCAGCAGCGACGTCGCCACGGGTCGGCGAATGAATGGTTCGGAAATGTTCACTGTTTTCCTGAACTAGCCGTTTTACGGGGTGGCTGTTTCAGTTGTGGAGGTCGCCTTTGCTGCGATTGTTGCGGCGTCGTCAGCTCGACATGTGCGCCTGGTTGCAATTTATACTGGCCATCCACCACTACTTGCTCGCCGGGTTTTAATCCTTCATCCACTAGTGCGAGGTCTCCTTCCGTTTGGGCAACCTTGATCGGTCGCATCTCAACAGTTTTATCTTGCTTGATCAGGTAAGCGTAGGTTCCCTGCGGCCCGCGTTGCACTACGCTGGAAGGAATCACGGTCGCGTCCTTTCGCGTGGTCAAGATCAGTCGGGCATTGACGAATTTTCCAGGCCAAAGTTTCAGTTCATTATTCGGAAACGTGGCCTTGAGTTTCACTGTGCCAGTCGTCGGATCGATTTCGTTGTCCACGACCGCAAGCGCGCCTTCGTCGAGCGTGTTCGTGTTTCCGCGGTCAAGGGCAAGAACTTTTAGTCCGCCATTCGCGCCGCCCTGGTTCAAAATTTCCTCCAAATTTTGTTCGGGTAACGTGAAGACAACCGAGATCGGATGCATTTGCGTGATCACCACCATGCCAGTCTGATCACCTGCGTGGACGATATTGCCGACATCGACGAGTCGAACGCCAGTACGCCCATCGATTGGTGATTTGATCTGCGTGTAATCGAGCTGCGTACGGGCGCTCTCGATCGCGGCCTGATCAGCCTGCACCGCCGCCTGGAGTGAATCGCCTGAGTATTTCGATGCGTCGAAATCCTGTTGAGCGATCACTTTCTTTTTCAGCAAATCAGTGTTGCGCTCAAGAACGACTTTGGCGTTAGCCAATTGCGCTTCGTCCTGCGTTTTTTTTGCAATCGCCTGATCGAGCGCTGCTTGAAACGGACGCGGATCGACAACGGCAATCAGATCGCCAGCTTTCAGATTCTGGCCTTCAGAAAACAGCACCTGTTGCAACTGGCCGTCCACACGCGTGTGAACGGTCACGGTATTGAACGCCTGCACTGTTCCCAGACCATCAAGATAGATGGGCATATCTTTTTGCTCGACCTTGCCCGCGACCACGGGGACTGGGCCGCCGGCTCCAAATCCGCCACGTCCGCCCGAGGTCCCTGCCGCACCCGTTGATCCGGATTGATCAGACGAAGCGCGATGATGAAAACTCCACCATGCGATCAAAAGCACCAGAGCGCCGATGATTCCGAGAATGGCTCGCTTGGACATTTTTTTACACACCTCGTTTGCATGAGGAAGTGCCTTATAAGCTATGACCTCCCAGACGATGATTTGGTTACGGATAACTCGCGCGTCATTGCGAGACTGAATCCACTTAGACGAATCGTGCGCGCGAGCGCACCAGGCCGCACAGCGCTTGCGTTGTTTAGCGCCTAACCCAGCGCACCAAACACGAGTCCAAGCCCATAAGTCACAACGGCGACGATGATGCCGATCCAGGTCATTTCCAGGCCGGATGCCCACCAGGAACGGATGGTGATCAGTGATTTCAATGCGCCTACGAGAAAATGCGCGACCAAACTGATGCCGAAAGAAATAATCACGGCCGTCACTCCGCCAGAGAAAAAGAACGGAATGATGGGCACAAAAGCGCCGATCGCTGTGGAGATGCCAGCCGAGGTTGCAGCGGTCCATTGATTTGGAAACCGATGCTCGGACAAGCCGAGCTCACTCTGCGCCATCGCCTGCACAAATTGTTCGGGCTGCTCGGCGAGACGTTCTGCCATCTTTTGTGATTCTTCGGGGGTGAATCCTTGCAGTTGATAGAAGAGCGACATCTCTTCGATTTCTTCCTCTGGGTTTTCTTCGACCTCTGCCCGCTCGCGCGAAATCTCGGCTTCATAGACTTCGGCTTCACTCTTTGCCGCCAGGTAGGCACCTGCGCCCATCGAGAGAGTGGACGCAAGCATGCCGGCAAGCCCTGAGATCAGAATGTAATGTTGCTGATTATTTGTCGCGCCTGCTACGCCCGACACAATTCCAAATACCGCGCCCAGGCCATCGTTGGCGCCGTAGATCGCGTCAGCGACCCAACTGCCGCCTCGCCCATGCCAGCGTTCGCGCTTCAGGATTTTGTCTAGCGCGGTGCGTGGGCTAACCGGCGGCGCCATGGCGCTAAGCACTCGCGCATGCGCTTTTTCCTCGAGTGCGCTTTTCCGTAAAAATTCCTGCACGTCCTGTTCACCGGCGAAAGCACGCTCGGCCTGGTCATGAAATTCGGCTTCCTGCCGTTCTTCCGTCGCTTCCATTCGCCGAATGGCGATCTCGGCTCCCGCAATTTTGTTCCACCAACGGCTGAGCCGCCGCCCCATTGTGTCGTTCAGCAGAGGCGGTTCCTCGCCGAGGTCCCGGAGTTTTTTTTCCCAGCGCTGTGCATGGCGCTCTTCCGCTTCGGCCATGCGAAGAAGAACGCCTCTGCGTTTCTCATCGTGCTCACGCTCGGCCAGATCACGATACGTCTGCGCGGTCTCCACTTCCGCCTGCCAATTGCGTTTGACGACTTTGATCGTTTGATGCCGATCTTTCGAATCGCGAGGTGAATCTTCGCCGTTCATGGCCCGCTCAATCTGCCGGTTCGATCGCTGAACCAATTGCCGGCTCCGCCCTTGCTCTTAGTTGCTGCGTTGTAATTACAATCGCGACTGAACCGATAATCAACGCGGCAGCAATTAAAACACGCATACTCAAAGTTTCCCCGGCAAAAGCGGCGCCTAACAGGACTGCTACAATCGGATTCACGTACGCGTAAGTAGCAACCTTCGCCGGCTCACAATGACGGAGCAGCCAAATGTACGCAGTGTAACCAACCACCGCTCCGATGATTACCAGATAAACGAATGAAGCGAGCGACAACATCGAGATTGCGCGCGGATGAAAACTCCGCAGCTCGCCAGTGACAATGCCTGCAAACAAAAGAAGCAGTCCCCCGCACAGCATTTGTTGGGCGGCCGTCAGAAACGGAGAAGCGGCATGCTTCGCGCTGCGCGAATAGAGTGATCCTGCCGACCAGACAAAGGACGAAACGAGAAGGATTGACATTCCGATCGCAGGATGTCGGCCGCCGTTTGAAGAAAAACGCAGAGCTGGCCCAAGCAAGAAGCCAACACCAGCAAGACCGCCGACCAGACCAAGCCAGACAATCGGTGCTGGCCTGGGTGCCGTTCCCGTCGCCCAGCCGAGAATGACAATGTAAATCGGGACAATCGCCACAATCAGCGCCGCCAATCCCGAGTCGATATATTTCTCTGCAATCGTGACGCCGCCATTGCCTCCAAGCAACAGACATGCACCGACGATCAGCGATACGCGCCAGTTCGCCCAGCTGGATTTGTACGCGCCTTGCCACCACGCGATCGCGAACATAATTACTCCCGCCAGCAGGAATCGCGTCCCGGCCATGAGAAATGGTGGAATACTTTCGATGGCGAAGCGGATGCCGAGATAAGTCGAACCCCAAACCAAATAAAGAGCTGCGAACGCGATGAGGATTCGGATTTTTGTGGGCGCAGCCATGAAGCAATGACAATCTCGCATTCACGAGGCAGAGCAAACGTGCTTCGCCAAAGCTCCGAAGCGTTCACGCCAAAAGCGGCGGAGCACTGCCGCACCCTCCCGCAGTCGCGGGATGGCCGTCGTTGCAAGCCGATGTTTCGCACAGTGCGTTTTTGAGCGCGGCGCTGCTGCGCCGCTTGAGCAAAACACGGCAGGAAGCAGTCGATGCTTCTGCTGCAACCAAGATGACTGAGCGATCCCTACGCGCCGCGTCTGAAGAACAATCGATACAGCAGCAACAAGATCATGGCGCCGACGACTGACATGATCCAGCCGGCAATGTAATTTTCTCCGGCAAAAATGCGACCGATCCAGGTACCAACGAACGCGCCAGCGATGCCGAGCAGAATCGTGATAATGCAGCCACCGGGATCTTTTCCCGGCATCAACAATTTCGCGATGGCGCCGACGACGAGACCGATTACCAAAACCCAAAGAATAGAGTGAGCGCTAAAGTCCATAATGAACCGAGTGTCTATCGAATTCGTACGGCTACGGCAAGACTTAAGCGATGATCCGCTCTTTTCATAACTCGATCACCTGCGCCGAGTGGACGTCTTCGCTGGCACGAAGTTTGGCCAGCAACTCTTCATTCGGCGCGGTATCCAGGTTTAAGACGGTGAGCGCCGTACCACCGGCCTGATTTCGGCTCAGCGACATGGTTGCGATGTTTACGCCATGATCGCCGAGCAACGTGCCAATTCGTCCAACCATTCCAGGGCGGTCCGTATTTTCCATTACCAGCACAACACCGTGTGGTCGCGCTTCTACCGGACGGCTGTTAATACTTACAATTCGGGGAGTGGCTCCGAAGAAAGCGCCGCCGACCGAAACAACTTTTCCTTCACCCGCAGCGGATAATTCGAGCATGTCGGTATAGTCTCCGAGCGCGCTCATTCGCGATTCGCTTATTTTCAAACCAAGAGTTTCGGCAAAACCGGGCGCGTTGACTTCGTTGACTTCGCTGCCGCCTGCCATTTGCAGGAAGCCTTTCAAGATTGAGCGTGTGATTGTCGCGGTATCAACTTCGTTGACTTTGCCGCTGTAATTGATGTTGAGAGTCTCAGCACGCTTCGGTGAAAGCTGCGAGAGAAACCTGCCCAATTTTTCGCCAAAGCGCAGATGAGGTCCAATGATTGCCAGGGTTTTCGCATCGAGATTGGGCACGTTCACTGAATTGCGAATGGTGCCTTCGAGCAAAGCGGCACGAATCGAGTGCGCGATCTCAATCCCAACGCTCTCCTGTGCTTCCGCGGTAGACGCGCCGAGATGCGGAGTAAGAACAAGATTGGGGGCGCCGCGCAATTGAGAATCGGCTGGAAGCGGTTCAACTTCGAAAACGTCCAGCGCCGCGCAGGCCACATGCCCATCCTGCAAAGCTTTCACGAGCGCGTTTTCGTCGATCAAGCCACCCCGCGCGCAATTGATAATACGGACGCCGCGTTTGGTTTTCTGTAACCGCGCTCCATCGAGAATGTGCCGCGTTTCTGCGGTAAGGGGCGTGTGCAGAGAGATGAAATCTGCGCTTGTGAGCAAATCATCGAGCTCGTCCACCAGCTCGACCTGGAGACTGCGAGCGCGTGATGCGGAAAGATATGGATCGTATGCAACCACGCGCATTCCGAAAGCAATAGCGCGCCGGCTGAGTTCGCCGCCGATCCGGCCCATTCCAATTATGCCCAGCGTTTTGTTGTAGAGCTCAACGCCTTCGAAATTCTTTTTGTCCCAATTTTTACTGCGAACGTTTGCGTCGGCCTGCGGAATCTTGCGCGCCGCTGAAAGCAACAGTGAAAACGCATGCTCGGCCGTGGAAACCGTATTTCCACCGGGCGCGTTCAACACGATGATGCCGCGGCGCGTGGCCGTCTCAACGTCGACGTTGTCCACCCCCACCCCGGCGCGCCCGACCACGCGCAACTTCGCGCCTGCATTCAAAATATCGGCGGTGACTTTTGTCTGGCTGCGTACCACAAGCGCACTGAAGTCCGGAATGAGATCGACAAGCTCCTTCTCGCTTAACCCGGTTTTGATTACCGCCTCGAGTGCGCCATCGCGGCAAAGCTCGTCCACTCCACGCTGCGAAATTGCGTCGGCGATTAGGACCTTGGGCGGAGTCACGAGAAGTCGAAGCTTAAAACTTAAATCTTAAAACTTAAAATTGTTCTGTTTACGCTGTTGCCGTCATGCAAGAACGCACAAAATCTTTCTACGTCGTATTTGCCATCACAGCGGCGCTCATTGTCCCTGCTGCCATTGCATTGCGAACGGTCGTTCATCCGGCAATTTTGCAAGCCACTTCGGACAATCCGACGCCGCTTGGATACACCTGGAGCCTGGGATTGTTCGCTGTCCCCATCGGGGCCCTGGCATGGTGGTTTGCCCGTCGGCCTGATCTCAAGTTTCCACGAAAAGCATTTTGGCGGACCATCGGGTTGCTCACTCCGCTCGGATTCGCGCTGGATCTACTTTTCGGCAACGCGTTCTTCACTTTTCCAAACAAAGCGGCCACTCTTCGCTGCGAAATTCCCGCGTTAGGCGGGGCGATTCCAATTGAAGAATTCATTTTTTATCTGACAGGCTTCATGCTCGTTTTGCTGAGTTACATCTGGTGCGACGAATATTGGATGGCCACTTACAACGTCCCTGACTACAAGCAAGCGGCCAAGGATATACCGCGTATTGTTCGTTTTCATTTTGCTTCTGTCATCCTTGGTCTCGTCTTGATCGCAACCGCAATTGTGTACCGCAAGTTCATCTCCGGTGTGTCGGATGGGTTTCCGTGGTACTTTATTTATCTCGTCTGCGCTTCGCTGATTCCGTCGGCTGGCTTTTTTTACACCGCGGGGCGGTTCATTAACTGGCGCGCGTTTAGTTTCACGTTTTTTCTGCTTCTCCTTATCAGCCTGCTTTGGGAAGTGACACTCGCTTTGCCGTATGGCTGGTGGGAATACCGCAGCAATATTCTGATCGGGCTCCACATCGGAGCATGGTCCGGCCTGCCGCTTGAAGCAGTCTGCGTTTGGTTGGCAGTGACCTTTACCACCGTTATCACCTATGAAGTGATCAAAATTTGGAAAGCCCTGGGCACCCGTGCGCTGCAAGCGTTTTTTGGAATCGGAAAATAATACGCTCACGGATTTTTGGGAACGCTAGAACAATTGTAGGAAGGGCGCATCGCCTGCCCTCGGGCAACCGAAGCGGTTGCCCTACAACGTACGATTGCTCCCGGGTCATCCGAAGATGAGCAATTGAATCGAATCGGGCAGATGCTGGGCCACGTTGGTCGCGACGCTGCCGCGAAGTAACTTAGCCATGGCAGTGCGTTGCGATGCGCCGATCACGAGGAAATCGATTCCCATCGTAGCGGCAAGATCGACAATCGTTGCCGAAGCGTCCTGGCTCACGGCATAAAGCGGGACTATGTTGATGCCGCGCTCGCTGCCGAGTTTGAGCATCGAGCACATGATGGCGTTTGCTTCAGGATCATCCTGCCATTTGGTTCGCCCAAGCTGTGTGCCGGCTGCTGTGAAGTAAACGGCCACCTCCTTGACGTAGAGCACAAAGAGCGTGGCCTTGCGTAACTGCGCTTCATCCATCGCAAAGCTAAGCACCGGCGTGAGTCCGCGCGCTGCCACCATGATTTTTTGACCTTCCTCCAAACGCGGTCGCAGGTTCGCCACGAGATCGGACGTAACCATCCGCGCAACTTCGCGCGTGACCGTGAGAGTGGTTAGGCCTTGAAGCTTCAATGTGTAGGCGCGCAGCGCCAGCCCGCCGACCAAAATCGCGAGCACGAATTGAAGCGCATCAAGTTTAGTGTGGGCCAGCGTCAGCTCGACAAAAGCCAGAATTATGAACGTGATGCCAAAGAGCCCGCGATCGTACCAGGTGAAGCCCACGGTGCGATTGAACGTGCACGAACCGAGATTAACCGTGATGGCACCGACCACGCCGATGGCATAAAGGCCCGCCAGCGAGGCGAAATTTGCCGCAAACAACAGCACGACCACCGGCAGGCCAATCGCGATGGCAAGTGGCCAGGTTGGAACGCCGTGACGATTGAGCTGTTTGAATTGCCGGGGCATCTCCCGGTCGCGCGCCATCATGTAAAGCAGACCGATCATCGCCACGATGGCAGTGTTGGCGGCGCTTAAGAGCAGGAAGAAGAAAACAATTCCAACAATCCATCCAAAAACCTGACCGACTGCAGGCGAAAACGTGGCGGTGGCAAATTGTTCGGCGATAAAACGCAACATGTCCTCGCTGCGTTGTCCGAGGACTGCCGCAATCTCGCCACGATCCGTCAGGTGCAGCGTCTTGCCGAGCACGGAAGGCAATGAAAGCATTGCCCAACCGAGCAGCGCAGTGCCCAGCACAACTTCGATCGCTACTGGTGTAATCGCCTTGACTGATTCGCGCGCGACACTCGGATGTTCCATCGTCGATCCTGGATCGAGCTTCATCACGCCGGTGAGGTTGGCGATAGATTCTGCTCCCGATAATGCCAGGATCACGCCGACGAATTGCACCCACACAGTCCCCAAGCTTTGGTGCCGCGGCTCGAGAAAATGCGTCGTGAAATGCGGCGCGCTGAGCCCTATTAAGAGTATGACTATCACCGCAGTCGGCAACGCCAGCGCCACAGCAAAACTGCCCGAATGTTTCGGCCCAAAAAAATTGATCAGGCCCATGATCAATAGCATGCCAATCGTCGTGAGGGCGATATGCTCTCGGGCCATTTTGATCCACGCGATGTTTTCGGCGCCGGAAGTGATGTAGGTCAGGGCCGACCAACCGCTCAACGCAGCGGTGACTGTAAGATCCGCCAGCAACAACAGCGCGCCGACCACCGCAAGCAATCTTCCTTGTGAACGCGCTGCGGAATAAACGCCGCCGCCGTCGGGAAAATGCCGGCAGATAACCGCGTAATTGATGCCGACCAATCCAGTAAGGGCGCAAACAGCCAAGATAATTGGCAGCGACGAAAACCCGGCAGCCACAAACGCCAAACCAATGACGTACGCTTTGCTGGTGCCCCAATCGCCGTAGAGCAAGGCGGCGGCGCGTTTCCAGTCCAGATTGCGCGGCCGGTGCACACCCGCACTCGCGTCGAGAACTACATCCTCTATCAGTTCTGCCATTGCTTTATTGGGTGTGACTCTCCATTGCGGCCTTGTTCACTGGCAAGCTGTTTCTAGGCCACGACTGGCTTGACTGTGATTCGACTCGATCAGATGGTTTCTCCAGTTCTTTGTTTCGCTTAATGGACGGCGAGTGGCCGTTCCAACGGGGGAACCAAATTCTATCCGCGAGAGCGGTATGGATCGGGGCGAACGATGCGCGGCATCGAGAGCATTTAATGGCTCCAGCCCGACAGCTAACCTCGTCAGCATCATTAAAGAGCGAAGGAAGTCATAGGACCGGCTCCCGGCAGAGTGAAGCGGCTCGTCGCGCGAGGGACGCTTCGTTTGAGTCAAAGGAACTTAATTGAGGCTAACAAAGGTTGGACTTGTACTCGGCATTGTAGTTACGCATGCCAGTGCCGCAGACAACGCGGATTGGTTTGGACAGCGGGTTTTCGACGCGTTCGCGAATGGTTTGCAACTGCCCGCGTACGAAGCATCCACGCCGAACGCTTCGCCGCCGCAACGGCGCATTCCGCCGGCGCCGTTTGATTCACCGCCATTTCCAAGCGGTGATTGGCAGATTGGCGGAACCCCAATTATCGGCGATCCGGGCAATCTGCCGCTGTGGCCGTTGATGGACGCGATCTATTCCGGACCAAACGGCGAGGCATGGAAGAAGAGTCGAATACAAATTTATGGGTGGGAAGATTTTTCGTGGAATGTCAGCACGTCAACGAACACATCGCGAAATCCGAACGCAAATTTTCCGCTGATTTACGACCTGCGTCCAAACCGCTTCGAGCAAAACCAGTTCGTTCTCTACATCGAGCGCGTGCCTGACGAGTTCCAGACTAATCACATCGACTGGGGATTTCGCATCTCCGGGGTCTATGGGCTCGATTACCGATTCATGATTTCGCGCGGCCTCTTTAGCGATCAGCTTCTCAAGCACAACAATTATTACGGCTTTGATATGCCGATGCTGTACATCGATCTTTATGTTCCGTACATTTTCCAGGGAATGAATGTGCGGATTGGCCGCATTATTTCCGAGCCCGACATCGAAGCGCAGCTCGCGCCGAACAATCTGATGGCCAGCCACTCGCTCGTTTACGGATTCGACAATTACACGCAGACCGGAGTTTTCACGACAACAAGGATCAACAATCAATGGACGCTTCAGATCGGCCTCTCGAACGGGACCGATGTCGCGCTTTGGCAAAAAGATCCAGGTAATCAGCCGACCGGAACGATGATGATTCAGTGGATATCGCCGAATCAACGCGATTCCATCTACGCCGGCGACAATGCATTTAACAATGGCGAATTCGGCTATAACAATCTCCAGCAGATTGTCGGGACCTGGACGCACAAGTTTAACGACAAGATCTACACGGCAACCGAAGCGCTCTACATGTACATGAATGATGCAAAGACGCATCCAACCAGCGCCGTGCCATTTCAAAGTGGCTCATTTCCACTGAAACCCGGTTACGCGCCGGAATGGGGAATTCTCAACTACACAATGTTTAGAATTGCGCCATCTGCGTTCTTCACGATCCGAAATGAGTTTTACAATGACATCGTTGGCAGTCGCACCGGTCATGCGACGAAATACTCTGAGCATTCCATCGGCGTGACTTGGTGGCCCGACAAAATTATTACCCTCCGACCCGAGCTGCGTTTCGACCACTCATATGACACTCCCGCGTTCGACAACGGCACTCGGCGAAATCAATTGACCGCCTCAATGGACTTCATCGTTCACTACTAATGATCCCAACCAACATTAAGCGTCCGCGCAATGTCGATGTTTCGCGCGCGGCGGCAATTCTTTATGGAGACTGGGGAACAAGCAAAGCCTACGTCATTGGCCTTGCGTTTGCCGTTGCTGGTTATGCTTCGTTTTGGCTCATCGCGGCGATGTGCGTACTCACTGCGCTTGTCGGCATCAACTACATGGTTATCTGCCGCCTTTATCCGGACGGCGGCGGCGTTTACGCCAGCGTGCGTCACCGCAGCGAAGTCATCTCCATCGTAGGTGCGTTTCTACTTATCGCCGATTATTTGGTAACAGCAGCCATTAGCGCGCTTTCCGCGTTTCAATATCTCGGCCTGCCGCACCCGGAAAAATTCGCTGCCGCTGCCATCCTCATGATTGGATTACTCAACCTGCTGGGACCGAAACAAACTGGCAGTCTCGCATTTCTCGTCTCGATCCCGACGGCCCTCGTCGTGATTGCCCTGGGTCTGTTTAGCCTGCCGCATCTCGGTCAAGCGTTCGCTCATTTGGAACCGCTGCATGGAACGCTCGCGAAAAACTGGGCTGGCTTCGTCGGAATCGTGCTCGCGCTTTCTGGTGTCGAAGCGATCGCGAACTCCACAGGTGTAATGAAGCTCGATCCCGGCAGCACAGATGAGCATCCATCGGTCATTAAAACATCCACACCGGCGATCCTGATGGTGATGATCGAAGTCTGTGTTTTCACTGCACTACTCGGGCTCGCCATGCACGCCCTGAACGGATTGCAGATTGTGAACGGAGATGTGAACGCCCCGGGCGCGGAAGGCGTGCGCGATTACATGCTGCGTTACATGGGCCAAGTTTTTGTCGGCGGCGCGTTGGGCCCAGCTTTTGGTCACGCCTTCGGTTTCGTCGTCAGCATCGTGTTCGCGATGCTTCTACTGTCAGCGGTCAACACTGCGATCGTTGATCTAATCATGGTTCAATTTCTTATGTCGCGGGATCGCGAGGTACCGGCGATCTTCCATCGGCTCAACAAATGGGGCGTGCCAAGCGCAGGCATGGTGCTCGCGACGCTTGTGCCGATGTTGCTGGTATTGCTCGTCAAAGACATGGCTGGTCTGGCCGATCTTTATGCGGTCGGGGTTGTCGGTGCGATCGCCACAAATCTCGGCGCGACCGCGACCGACCGGAAGCTCTCGATCAAGTCTTGGGAACGCACCCTCATGTTCGCAACCTTCATTGTCATGGCTGCGATCGAAATGTCACTGCTCATCGACAAACCGAACGCGCGCTATTTCGCGGTCACAATCCTGGCTGTCGGACTGATTCTGCGCGGGCTCGTATTGGAACGCCGAATGAAAAAAGAAGCACTGCCCGAGAAAGTGCCGCTCACGATGGCAACAGCCAAATCGGCAGTTGCAGTCACGCAAAACGCCATGGCCGCGGAGTCAGTTCTGTGCGCGATCCGCGGCACCGGGCGCACGCTCGATTTCGCATTGCGCGAAGCGCGCGAGACTGGCAGACGATTATATCTGCTCTTCGTGCGCGAACAGCCGTTCATGACAGAAGAGGATGCCAGGCGCAAATGGCAGCAAGATCCTGAAGCCAGCGCCATTTTCGCCGAAGCGAAACAAAAGGCTGGGAACCTCACGCCACTGTTCTGTTATGCGGTGAGTCCATCGGCGGCGGAAACGATCGTCGACATTGCCGCAACGCTCGGCGCGTCACGTGTCATTGTCGGCGCACCTCAGCGCCACGCGCTCATGAATCTCTTGCGCGGCAATGTCATCCGCGAAGTGTCGAGCTCGCTGCCGGAAGAGATCGATCTGCTTGTTTACGCGTGAAGATGCGCCACTACTTCGATTTCCGCGGTCTGCGGAAACATGTCGAGTGGCGCGACCGAATTGATGGTGAATTTTTCGTGCAGTTCTTTTAAGTCGCGGGCCAGCGTGGCCGGATTACAGGACACGTAAATCAGCGTCGTTGGCGCAAGATCGAGAATTGCGTTGCGCACGTTTGCCGAAAGGCCGGTGGCGGGAGGATCGACAATAAGTGTGGTGTTTGGTGTAGAGGCGCGTGTCCCCGCGCGCAATCCTCCAACGTTTGCGGCTGACACAGCCGCCTCTACGTCCGCAACATCGCCGGCGATATAGGTTTCCTTCTCAGTCGCGTTTTCTTTTGCGGCTGCGATGGCGAACTTGTCCCAATCGATTCCGACGACGCGCGTAAACCTGTTGAGCAACGCTTTAGCGAAGAATCCTGCACCGCAATAAGCATCGATGAGGAGATCCTGATTCGGTTGAACAAGATCGACAATTAAATCGCGCAGTGCATCCGCAACCTCATCATTGGTTTGAGAGAAGACGCGCCGGCTCGAGGCCGTGCGTAAAGTATAATGGCCATCGCGCGGATTTCGTCCCCGCAGGTCCCTCAACTCGCGATTCACTTCATCGCACGAAATCGGGCACTGCTCGACGTCGATCAAGTGATGTGAATCGCGCCGGAAAAACCCAATCACGCCATCCTGCGCGTGAACCGTGATGCGGTTGCGATATCCGTACGGTTTCGGCGACGGGATGATCGGTCGCAGAGGAATATCTTTGAGCTTGCCGATCCGCTGGAGAACATTGCGCACCTGGCGCCATTTAATCGCCAGCTGATGTTCGTAGCCGATGTGCTGGTACGCGCATCCCCCGCAACGGCCGAAATAGGGGCACTCCGGTGTGACACGATGCGGGGAGCTTTCCTTAACTTCCACCAACTCCGCCTCGGCGAACTGTTTTTTCTCGCGCACGATCTCAGCGGAAACCAGTTCACCCTCGATCGTGTATGGAACGAAGATAGCCTTCCCTTGCTCGCGTCCGACCCCTTTCCCGCCAAAAGCGATGTCTTCAATTTTCAGATCGACAATGCGCACACAAACATTTCGACCGAGCGAATCGCAAACGCCAATTCAATTCTGATTTTGACATTCATTCGTCATTCGTGCTTCGTCATTTTCACTATGGCCTGGCGACTTCACGAACATGTTTTACGTGGCAAGATCGACAACCGCACGCGCGGGCGGGTGATCGGTGAGATTTGGCTGGCAGGCATCGACCAGCCGTTATTACTGGAACTAACCGGCGATTGTGCGCCTGACCTCGCCGGCTGCGAGTTGAGCTTTGAAAATCCCGACCCCGTCCAAATGGCGACGAAACCGCCCGCTCCTCAGCAGCGCGGCCCTGCCGGCGATATCACAGCCGCGCGAAAAGTGCGCGTGTTCGACGTTCCAACTGACGAAGCAATCGCAATGTCCCGACGCGGCGAGATACCGCCCGAACACATGGCAAACGCGGTCTATCTGGAATGGTTTAGCGAGCGGAGCGGGCGGGTGGTCATTGAAAGCGCCGATTATCGTCTGCAAATCTCCGAGGCAGCGTGGCGTTACACAAAAGAAGAAATTGCCGAGCGCGACCGCCGTGTCGCTGAAGAACAAACCCCGTTTGCTATTGCCATCACCCAGGACGGCGAAACGCAAGAATGGGACGAAGTTCGCTATGAGCAATTTCTCCGCGAAAGCGACGCGCTAACGGAAAAATACGGGCGGTTACTGGAGAAATACGCGGACCATCCCGACAGCGAACGGATCATTGCCCGTGAGATGGGATGGTCGTGGCTCGAGGAGGCGCTCGATCAGCAAGACGAAGAAAAAGAAAGCAAGCAGGAGAACGAAGCGGAGGATTTGGAATTGAAAGTGGACCGCGAAAAGAAAGATGAGTCCGAAGACGACATTGAGGATTATGAATTGCCGCCGCCCGATCCGATGCGTGAAGGAATTGATTGGGTGCGCGACGGGCGCGGCCACATTTTACATCCCATCGAGAAACGCGCCCATGATGCGTTGCATGGCCTGCTCGATGAGTTAAAGGCAGCAGAACGTTTTCCGAAGGAAGAAGATGAGCAGGTTGCCGATTTCGTCAGCGGTTTTATGACGCTTAGCGCAAAGCTTGCCGGCGCTTTGGGCGGAGTTGCACGCGGCGACGATTTTTTTGAACCGGGCATGGTGATCGCGTGGCTCAAACGGATTCTGGAGATTTTGAACCAGACGATCGCAGCCGCGGACGCTACGAGAGGGAAGGACTTTCTCCCCGCGGAACGGTTTGCCTACTATCAGAGTGAGCTTTTTGCGATCCGCGAAGAGGTGTTGGAATTAATTAAAGAGCTGCGATCGCACTGATCGGAGGGCGAGCAAAAGTAGCGCATGCGTCCCGCTTGCACCGCTGCGATCTCGCAACCGAGACAGTCGCGCTATGACTGACCTCAGTAATCCCGCACGTAAGGATATTTTGATTCGTTGCCGAGTTCCGGCGGAAATTCCGAATAGCCAGCGTGAATATACGGAATGTCTGGCGGCAGCATCGGGTAGTAGCTGTCACGCCATAGTGGAAAAGGAAATGTCAGTATCTCAAGCAAACCGGCGATATGCCGCGCGCCAGAGCGGCCTACGCCACGTACCACACCATATCCCGCAGCCGCAGAATTTCCGTCATAGGTGTTGACGGTCGTCACGGTCACAAAAACTTCCGCTGGAGCGATGAAAAAGTTCGACAAACCGCGACCCAGCTTCCGGGTCGGTCCATAATCGTTCGAAGGCGGGTCCTGGATATCGGCAAAGGCTCCGCAGGCAAGAGCAATGCCCGCGGCGAAGGCAAGGATTGTTCTCATAAGCGCTTGGAAGCAGTTAAATGATTCCGAACAGCGAAGGCAATACTTATTTTCGGCCTTCGGCTGCACCACTGCTCTTGGTTTTAGCCATCGAAACCGCGATCGTCACTCCAAGAATGAGAGCTATGACTCCAAGGGAGAGTGAACGCGGCAGCGGAAAATAATCCGCGAGAATCATCTTTAGGCCGACGAAACCAAGCACGAGAGCGAGGCCGGTTCTCAAGTAAATGAAACGATTCATCAAACCAGCCAGCAGGAAGTAAAGCGATCGCAAGCCGAGAATCGCGCAAATATTAGAGGTATAAACGATGAACGGGTCGCGCGTAATAGCGAAAATTGCGGGGATGGAATCGACGGCAAAGATCAGGTCTGTGACCTCGATCACGATCATGGTCAGAGCGAGCGGGGTCAACATCCATCGGCCATCGACGTGCACCTTGAAGTGTTCGTTATGAAATTCGCGCGTAATCGGAAGGATCCGGCGGCACGTCCGCAACACCCAACCCTCGGCGAAATCATGCGCGGGACGTTTTCCAAAAAACATCTGCGCCGCCGTGATCAACAGGAAGAAACCGAAGAGATAAAGAATGAAATGAAAGCGTTGCACCAGCGCGATACCGCCCAGGATCATCGTGCCACGCATGATCAGTGCCCCGATTATTCCCCAGACCAGGACGCGATGTTGCGCGCGCGGAGGAACGCGAAAGTGCGCAAAGATGAGCACGAAAACAAAAATGTTATCCATGCTCAGCGAGTACTCGATGAGGTAGCCGGTGAAAAAATCCAGCCCGTGATGTGGTCCTTTGATGCGCCACACCAGCGCGTTAAATCCAAGCGACAGGATTATCCACAGCACGCTGCGTCGCGCCGCCGCACTCATGCTTAGTTCCCGATCGCGCCGGTGGAACGTGAAGAGGTCGATCCCGATCGCAATGAACACGCCAATGTGAAAGGCGATCCAAAACCAGATACTCGTCGTCACGGCGTGGAGATTTTCATGCAGCGAGGCGCGCGGCAATGGTAAATTGCGCGTTCGACCCATGCGACTTATAAGTCACACGTGACTCCTTACCCTCTTTGATGGATACCGAATTAGAAAAACTCGTCGAAGCCGGCAAACTTACTGGCCGTGCCGCAGAGCAACTGGAAAAACTAAAGCCGGGCACTTTTTGTCTGCATAAAAGCTGGGGATTCGGCCGCGTGAGCGAATGGAACCTGCTGCTCAACCAGATCGTAATTGATTTTGCAGGCAAAAAGTCGCATCCGATGCAGGCCCAGTATGCGGCAGAGAACGTCACTCCGCTGGCGCCGGAACATTTCCTCGCACGTAAAGCGACTGATCTGGCGTCGATCAAGAATTTGGCAATGGAAAACCCAGCTGCGCTGGTGCGGAATATTCTTGAAAGTTTGGACGGTAAAGCCACCATGCAGCAGATCGGTGAATGGTTGGTAGGCGATGTTTTCACCGAAACGGAATGGAAACGCTGGTGGGAATCAACGAAGAAAGCGCTTAAGGCAAGCGGCGTTTTTTCTGTTCCTGCAAAAAAGACCGATCCCATTCAAATTCGCGGCGAAGGGGTGTCGCACGCTGACGAACTGCTCGATGCTTTCAACAAGGCGCGGCAACCGAAGCAGCAGATCGCGGCGCTGGAGCAGATTATTAAATCCTGCGACCAATTCAGGGAACCCGAAAAACAACTTCAGCCGATCATCATGACGATTGAGAACATGACGGTGCGCAACCAGAAGATGCACCCCGAGTTCGCGTTCGAGCTCATTATCGCGCGAGACGATTTGCTTGGGCCCGTCCCCTCTTTGCACGCGACGCACATTGGTTTAACGCTTTCCAAACTGATTCTTGAGGAAGAGAACCGCCTGATATCGGTCCTGGCGAAATTACCGGCGGCAAAAGAAAAACGAATCTTGCAAGCGTTGCCAACCGCGCTCGGTTCGCGCTGGACAGAACGTGGCTTGGATTTGATGCAACGAAGTCACGGCCGGATGGTCGCCCAAATCCCCCGCATCTTGGACGAAGCCGGAAAACATGACGAACTTCGGACGATGCTGGAGCGGAGCATTCGCGAGCAATCAGCTACGAGCGAGATGCTTGCCTGGCTGTGTAGCGAAAGAAAGCACTGGGGCGAGCTGGTTACGCCGGAATTGCTCGGCGCGATTTTTGGAGCGCTGGAGCGGGAACAACGCAGCACCCTTCCTCGCGCCGGCAAATTGTACCGCACACTGGTTGAAGATCGGCAATTGCTAGGGGACATCTTCAAGAAAACCGACGTTGCCACCGCGCGCGACGCGATGCGACGGCTACAGCTAAGCCCCCTATTCGACGAATTGACGAAACGTTCGCTTCTGGCCCGGCTCGTTAAAGTTTATCCAGAACTGGAAAGTATGATCACAGGCGCGCAATCTCAGGATGAAACCGCGCCACTGATCGTTTCATGGAGCAGCCTGGAAAGACGCAAGGCCGAATACGAAGAGCTGGTAAAAAGGAAGATTCCAGAGAACACCAAGGAAATTGCGCTCGCCAGGTCGTATGGTGATCTGAGCGAGAATTTTGAATTTAAAGCAGCCAAGCAAATGCAAAGCGTCCTGATACGACGCAAATCCGAGCTGGAGCAAATGCTGCACAATGCGCGCGGAACGTCATTCGAAAACGCCGATACGTCGCGGGTGTCCATCGGCACAATCGTCACCCTGCGCAACGTGGAAATGGATAAGGAAGAAACCTATACAATCCTGGGCGCATGGGACGGCGATCCCGATCGCTACGTTATTTCCTATCAAACCGCCATTGGGCAGATGCTGCTGGGCCACGAAGTTGGCGAGACAGTCTCGCTAAACACCGATCACGGCACCGCTCAATTTACGATTGTTTCAATCCAGCCTGCGCCGCCGGATCAAACGACGCCGCCCCCTACCCTTCACAGCGAATCTACTGTCGAAGCAGCGATAACTGGGTAGCGCACGCGTCTCGTGTGCCAGCGAGCGTGTCTTCGCGATCGCGAACTTTTCTCGCGAGTTCGTTCCTCCTTGGAGCAACAAAATTCAAAGGAAAGCCTGTTTCGGCGCGACTCCGAGACAGGCATGCGAGACGCGTGCGCTACCCAAGCTCCGCCGATCACGCTTCGATTATTTCAGCAGCCGTACGCCGATGTTACGCGGCAGAGTATGGCCGGGGTAAAATCCGGTTTTTCTGTTTAATCCGCTGTATCCAGAACCTGCCGAAAAAGCCCGAAACCTTTCGAGGTGCTCCTCAGCCTTATCTAGCTGCTAAATCAGTAATTCGTAGGATAGAATGCTCAGGCAATAGATCGCTGCGGTTTCCACTCGCAGAATGATTGGGCCGAGCGTAATTGGCTGGCAGCCGTTACGACGTGCGAGCGCAAGTTCCGCAGGCGTGAAATCGCCTTCGGGTCCAACAAGCATCAAAACACTGCGAGGAAGACGTTGATGTTCATTCGAGTAATCTGCGAGAACCTGCTTCAAGTGCCGCGCGCCCGGTTGGAGCGATCCGATCAGTTGTAAGTCGAATGATTCCGCCGCCGCCGGGGAAAAAAATTCTGAAAGTTTTCTCGGTGCATGTACGTGCGGCAGCCAGTTCTGGCCGCATTGTTTGGCCGCCTCAACTGCGATTTGCTGCCATTTGGACTGTTTTTGCGCCGCGCTTTCGGAATCGACCTGCACAATGGTGCGATCGGAAATGATCGGCGCAATTTCCGTGGCGCCAATCTCGACTGCCTTTTGCACAATGAGGTCCATGTTTTTTCCCTTCGGGATTGCCTGTCCGAGAACGATCCGGCACTGCAGCGGTGGAGTTTCACCTTCGTGCAATTTTCTCAGTCCAATTTCATTGCTGGCAAGATCGACGATTTCCGCGGTGATTTCGCGTCCGCGTCCGTTGAAGATGACAAGTTTCTCCCCAACCCTCATGCGCAGGACGTCGCGCGCGTGGTGTGCTTCCGCCCCGGCTAACCCAAGTGCGCCAGGATTCCAATCCTCCGGCGAAATATAGAAGCGATGCATGTGACCTACAGGACTAATAGGACTGATACGACAAGCAACCTGATTCCTTACTGGTAGTCGGAAGTAATGAGCGAATTCATCGCCAGCACATCCGTCAGCGATCGGTTTATCGGTAACTCTATCCCGCGCTCTTGAAGCGCTGCGATTACGCTCTCGGTGGGAATGTTTCCGATCAGCGCGTCCTGTGCGAAGGGGCATCCTCCAAGACCACCGATAGTCGAATCGATTCGCAGACACCCTGCATCGTAAGCCGCGAGCACTTTCGTTGCAGCTTCCCCGGGCGCGCTGTGAAGATGCACGCCAATATCGTAATCGGCGTACTGGTTCGTGATCGATTGTACCACACGGCGAATCAGATCAGGGGAAGCAACGCCGACGGTGTCAGCCAACGAGATTGATCGGATCCCGCACGCGGCCAGCTTCCCTACCGCCTGGCGCAGCTGGTTCTCATCCCACGGATCGCCGTACGGATTACCGAACGCCATCGAAACATAAACGACTATGCCAAGGCCCGCCTCGTCGGCTTTTATCTTAATTGATTCCAACACTTTGTATGATTCCAGAAGTGTCTGGTTTTGGTTTTTGCGCAGAAACGTTTCAGAAATGGAACAAGGGTAACCCAGAGTCGTAACAGCTCCGGTTGCAATGGCACGGTCGGCTCCCTTCTCATTGACCACGATTCCGATGATTTCGACATCGGTCAGTACGTCGAGTTGCTCGAGCACCTTCTCGCTGTCGGCCATCTGTGGAACAGTTTTGGGAGACACAAAACTGACAGCATCGATATGCTTAAAGCCCGCAGCGATCAAAGCACGAAGGTAACGCGCCTTAAGGTTGGTTGGGATTTGTCGCTTGAGCCCCTGCCAGGCGTCACGTGGACACTCGATCAGTTTTAGAGGATCGCTACCAGCCATCTTGAAATCATCCAACGTAACTGCACTCAGACTTGACGGCTTTAAGCCGTCGAGTGTTGTCGGGCTTCTTACTTAAAAAATTCCTTCGCGCGTTCGAAGAAACTCTTGCGTAACGGCGTGTTTTCGTCACCGCAAAGCGCTGCGAATTCCTCAAGCTTGCGACGTTGTTCCGCGTTTAAGTGGGATGGCACTTCGACAATTAAACGTGCGAGCAAATCGCCATGCCCGCGGCCGTTGACGTTTGCAATCCCTTTGCCGCGCAGCTTAAAGATTTGCCCGCTTTGCGTGCCTGAGGGCACTTTCAGATGCGCCCTGCCTTCAAGCGTCGGCACATCGATCTCGCCGCCTAGGGTCGCAACGGAAAAAGGGATCGGTACTTCACAATACAGATCATCGTCTTCGCGCTGAAAAATCTTATGCTCCTTAAAATGTATGACGACATAAAGATCGCCTGGTGGACCGCCGCGAGTGCCCGCCTCTCCGTTGCCTAACGAGCGCAACCGCGAGCCCTCCCTGATTCCAGGCGGTATTTTCAGTTTAACGCGGCTCAATTTTTCCACGCGCCCTTCGCCCCCACATTTCTGACACGGTTTCTCAATGACTTCGCCGGCACCGCGGCAGCGAGGACACGTCTGCGAAACGTGAAAAAATCCGCGGGAACTAATCACCTGTCCACGGCCGCCACATGTGGAACACGTAATCGTGCGCGAGCCTGGCGCCGCGCCGCTGCCACTACATTTGTCGCAGGTGTCGAGTTTCGCGATCTCAATTTCTTTCTCGGCGCCAAACGCTGCATCCTCCAGCTTGATCTGCATGTCGTAGCGCAAATCGGATCCGCGCGTCCGATCTTCTGCACGTTCGTTGCCTCCAAAGAATGACTCGAAAATTCCGCCGCCGAATCCGCCTCCGCCGAACACCTCCCGGAAAATCTCGAACGGATCGTGGAAAGCGCCGCGGCCAAAACCAGCGCCGCCCGAAGCGAACGCCGCGTGGCCAAAGCGATCGTAGGCAGCGCGTTTGTCAGGATCGATCAAGACATCGTACGCTTCGCCTAACTCCTTAAACTTTTCCTCAGCGTGCGGGTCGTCCGGATTTTTGTCTGGATGAAACTTGACCGCCAGCTTGCGATAGGCGCGTTTAACCTCCTCGTCGGCGGCGCTTCGTTCAACGCCCAGCACTTCATAGTAATCGCGTTTTTCAGTAGCCATGTAACCGATAAGACCCTGTGTGGTTTATGGGACCAGCAGGCGAAGCAAGCAAGAAGCCCACTTACTTTGCTGGGCCGCTGGAAACAACCACTTTTGCCGGCCGCAGCAAACGGTCCTTAAATCGGTAACCGCGCCCGGTCTGGCGCACCACAATTCCTTCGGGAAATCGATCACTCGGCTCATGAGCGATTGCTTCATGCACGTTCGGGTCGAACATTTTCCCCTCAGCCTCGATCGGTTGCAGTCCATTTTCAGCCAGCAAATCGCCAAGTTGTTTTTGGACGAGAACCATTCCGGAATAAATGGGCGAGCCGGCGCCCTGATCTTTTGCTGCAGCGAGGCCAAGCTCAAAATTGTCAATAATTCCCACCAGGCGCTCCAGCAAAGAGCTGTTGGCATATTTGATCGCCTCTTCCCTTTCGCGGGCGGAACGTTTCTTGTAATTCTCGAAGTCGGCCTGACTGCGCAACGCCAGGTCGCGAAACCGGTCGAGATCGGCTTGCAACCCAGACATCGAATCTTCCGCCTCGGTTTGCGCGGCATCACCCCCGGGCGCAACAGATGAAGGGATGGAACCTGACGACGCCGATTGTTTCATTTGTTTGTTTTGTTCAGTAACAGGAATTTTTTTCATGTTTTACGAATGGCAATCAAAGTGATGTCGTCGTTTTGAGGAATCGAACCGGTAAAGTCGCGAACGTCCTCGAGGATTTTTCTTACAATTGCTTGCGCTCCATTAGTCGCACCGGCACGAACCGATTGCATCATGCGGTCGAGGCCGAACTCGTCTCCCTCGGCGTTCAGCGTTTCGGTGACGCCGTCGGTGTAAAGAACGAGGCAATCATCGCGTTCGAGGGGGACAGCGAAGTCAGTCGTTAGCCTATCGAACACGCTTCCACTGTCAATGCCCACGACCATTCCGGGGGATTTTATTGGCGTAACCGTTTCTGACTGGCGCTTGTAAAGCAATGGAGCGTCGTGTCCGGCGCGCGCGAGCGTGACCCCATCGCGTTGGTGATCCAGGACCAGATACGCCATGCTGATGAACATGTCTTCCTTGATATCGGGGTAGAGCTGGCGGTTCACCTTTCGCAAAACATCGGCTGGAGACGGGTTGCGAGCCGCCTCCGCGCGTAAGACGCTGCGGCAGATCGCCATGATGAGCGATGCCGGCACGCCTTTGCCTGACACATCGGCGATGGCTACACCAAGCCGTTCCTCATCGACCTGAATGTAATCGAAGTAATCGCCGCTGACCTGGCGGGCAGGCGCATTAATGCCGCTAATTTGAAATCCGTTAATGGCCGGCGCTTCCGATGGAAGCAGGATTCGCTGAATATCCCGCGCAATCTCGAGATCGTGATCAAGTCGCTTCTTTTCGTTCGCCATGGAATAAATGATGGCGTTGTAGAGCGCGAAAGCGGATTGTTCGGCGATCGATTTAAAAACGACACAGTCCCCCTGCGAAAAAGGTTGGCCCCTCGGCCCCTGCGCAAGGACCAGAACGCCCAAGTCCTGATTTCCATACCGAAGTGACGCGGCCATGATTGACGCGCTGCCAAAAGCGCTACCCCGCAATTTTCCCAGTTCCGGCGCCTCGGAAAATTCGGCCATGCAAACGGACTGTCCTGTCTGCCAGACCCGTCCAATGAGCCCCTCACCCGGGCCGATCGTATGCAACCGTAGAAAACTCTCGAGGGCGATGGGAGCCCCCGCCGCTTGTTGCAAGATATTTGGGGGAACGTCCACCAGCGGCGGACAGCCTTTGGAGATAAACGCTGGAGTAAGTTTCTCGCCTGTTCGATCGGTCACGTAAAGCGCGCCGCCGTGCGCGTCTAAAACACGCGTAGCACCTTCGACGATGAGCCGGTGCAACTCCTGAGGCCGAATGGTCTCCCGGAAGGCTTCGCCGAGGCCATGCAAAAAATCGAAGACAAGCGTTTCCTCCACCTGAATTTCTTCATGAGAGCGCTCCAGCCTTCGAATCCGCCGTATCTGAAACCAAGCGGTAATAATCCATCCGGCGACAGACGCGACAAGCAGTCCGAGAAGAAGAGTCGGCCACATCATGCAAGGGCCAGCTTACTTCGAAGGCGTCTCGTGATGAAGATCTTGTCTTAAGAAATCGAGAACGTCTTTAAAGCGAAGGATATTTTCCGGCGCGGCCTCGCAAAGCGCCTCATGCGCTTCCAGCATCGTCTCCGTTTGTTCCTTTTGCCTATCGGCAGGCGCCCGGACCGCAGGGCTTCGCTCGAGCGCGCCGCATTCAGGCGGACTGGAACCATTGCCACGAATATCGAATATCTGATCCAAGCCTAACCCGGAGAGAAGCTCCTGGCTGCGGTTTCCACAGTGCACGATATGAAGATGCCCATGTCCCAGCTCTTTTAATCGAAGAGCCACGCTGGCCATCGTTCCCATGAATGTGGAATCCATCATGGCGCAATCCGCCAGATCCACCACAAATTCGCGATAACCGCGGTCCAACATCTCACGCGCGAACTCCTTGAGATTGCCGCTGTTGAGGAAACTACCTTTCCCCCCCACTTTCACCCATACGGTTGGGCCGCTCACCCCTACTTGAATAGATGAGTCCACAGTTACTCCCTAAAGATACCAGCCCGGAAGCCATGCTGTCAATGCTTGCCTGACTCGAGAAAACCTCACGAAATGATTCGGAATCCAGAGCACGACAGGCCGCATCAGGCACCATTAGCGGAGGGGACGCGCCCGTTGGATCTCACTCCCACATAAAGGAGCGATTCTGCGCTACGATCCGACCGTTTTCAATTAACAGACACCGCCATGCGATTACGCGACCGTCGTCAAAATAGTCGTCTCCAATAACCTTGAACTCGGTCTTACGAGTGCCGCGCGCATTTCGATATGAAATCTCCTGCGCCTGCACGTGCTCGTGCAGTTTCTCCTGGCGATATTCCAA
>Ga0137412_10000116_pt1 | contig 46934 bp, 37 predicted proteins | sample CZODoug2_1_16fun_FD_122160 | JGI IMG/M metagenome (GOLD analysis project Ga0137412, IMG submission 122160) | Vadose zone soil fungal communities from Angelo Coast Range Reserve, California, USA - CZODoug2_1_16fungal (Hybrid Assembly) | ecosystem: Environmental > Terrestrial > Soil > Vadose zone...
AAGAGCTGCGCATCAGGACGCTGGCCGCGGTGTTCGTCATCGCCGGAGCCCTGTCCTGGGCAGGTGCCCGCCTGTGGAACTCGGTGGGCACGCTCCCCTCGGTCCCGCTGGCCGCCCCCATCGTCCTGGCCCTGATCGCGGTCGTCCTGCTGGCCACGGCGTTCTCGCTGCGCGGCCGCCTCAAGGCCCAGCGCGAGCGCCGCCCCGGCGCCAAGGGGGTCGACCCCCTGATGGCCGCCCGCGCAGTCGTCTTCGGCCAGGCCAGTGCCCTGGTCGCCGCGCTGGTCTCCGGGATGTACGGCGGCACAGGCGTGTTCCTGCTCGGATCCCTGGACATCCCCGCCCGCCGCGACCAGGCCATCTACGCCGGCTTCTCGGTCCTCGCCGGCATCGGCGTCATAGCGGCCGCCTTCTTCCTCGAGCGCGTCTGCAAACTCCCGGAGGACGACGACGAGAACGGCGGCACGGCTCCGGCGATGTGACCGCGAGCCAGCGCCGGCAGGGGCGCGGGGTACTGCGCGACCAGCCACGACGCACCCGCAAGACGATGCGCCGACAGGTAACGCACCCGGTCTTCCGGCGGAGCGCTAGCGCGCCATGATGAGGCTCATCGCCTCATTGCGCGTCGCCGCGTCCCGCAGCTGGCCGCGCACCGCCGACGTGATCGTCTTCGCGCCGGGCTTGCGGATGCCGCGCATCGACATGCACATGTGCTCGCACTCGACGACCACGATCACGCCGCGCGGTTCCAGGATCTCCATCAGGGACTCGGCGATCTGCGTCGTCAGCCGCTCCTGCACCTGCGGCCGCTTGGCGTAGGAGTCGACGAGCCGGGCGAGCTTCGACAGCCCGGTGATCTGCCCGTTCACATTGGGGATGTAGCCAACATGCGCCACCCCGTGGAACGGCGCGAGGTGGTGTTCACAGGTCGAATACAGCTCGATGTCCTTGACCAGGACCATTTCCTCGTGGCCCTCATCGAAGACGGTCTCGAGCACGTCGTCGGGGTTGGCGTAGAGCCCGGCGAATTGCTCGGCGTAGGCGCGCGCGACCCGTTCCGGGGTGCGTTTGAGCCCCTGCCGGTCGGGGTCCTCTCCGATGGCGACCAGCAGCTCCCGGACGGCCGCCTCTGCCCTCGGACCGTCGAAGTGGCTCACGCCTGCGCGTCTCCCGAACGGTCGTCCGGCGGACGCCAACCGCCATCGCCGTCCCACGGCTGCGGCTGCCAGCCACCGGTCGAGCCGCTGTCGGGAGCCGACGGGTCCTGCGGGCGGGGATAGGGCGACGGGCGCTGCGCCGGCACCGAACCGTCCGGCGTAGTCGGCGGGCCACCGAGCGCCGGGGTGCTACCCACCGACGCACCGTTGAGCTCGCGCGGCGTCTCCACCGGCGGGATGTCGGACGGGGTCCGCTTGCCGAACGAGGTGTATCGGTTGTGCGGCGGCCGTTTCTTCACCGGGGCGAAGATCCGCTCCATGTCGTTCTTGTCGAGGGTCTCCTTCTCCATGATCTCGACCACCATCGCGTCGAGCACGTCGCGGTACTGGACCAGGATCTCCCACGCCTCATCGTGGGCACCCTCGATCAGGCCGCGAACCTCCTCGTCGATCTCGCCGGCGATCTCATCGGAGTAGTCCCGCTGGTGGCCGTAGTCGCGGCCCAGGAACGGCTCGGAATCGCTGCTGCCGTACTTCACCGCACCGAGCTTGGCGCTCATCCCGTAGTCGGTGACCATCGAGCGGGCGACCGCGGTCGCCTTCTCGATGTCGTTGCTGGCGCCGGTGGTCGGCTCGTGGAAGACCAGCTCCTCGGCGGCCCGGCCACCCAGCGCGAACGCCAGCTGGTCGATCATCTCCGAGCGGGCCATCGTGTACTTGTCCTCGGTCGGCAGCGGCAGCGTGTGCCCGCCGGTACGGCCGCGGGACAGGATCGTCACCTTGTACACCGGGTCGGCGTTGGGCAGCGCCCAGCCGACCAGCGCGTGCCCACCCTCGTGGTAGGCGGTGAGCTTCTTCTCCTTCTCGCTGATCACCCGGCTCTTGCGCTCTGGGCCGAGGGTGACCCGGTCGATCGCCTCTTCCAGCATCGCGCCGGTGATCCGCTGCGCGTTGTGGCGCGCGGTCAGCAGGGCGCCTTCGTTGATCACATTGGCCAGGTCGGCGCCGGTGAAGCCAGGGGTACGCCGGGCCACGTCGTCGAGCTCCACATCCGCGGCGAACGGCTTGCCCTTGGCGTGCACCCGCAGGATCGCCTTACGCCCGGCCAGATCCGGCCGGTCGACGGTGATCTGCCGGTCAAACCGGCCGGGGCGCAGCAGCGCCGGGTCGAGGATGTCGGGCCGGTTGGTGGCCGCGATCAGGATCACGCCGCCCTTGACGTCGAAGCCGTCCATCTCGACCAGCAGCTGGTTCAGCGTCTGCTCGCGCTCGTCGTGCCCGCCGCCCATGCCGGCACCACGGTGTCGACCGACGGCGTCGATCTCGTCCACGAACACGATCGCCGGGGCGTTGGCCTTGGCCTGCTCGAAGAGATCACGCACCCGGGAGGCACCGACACCGACGAACATCTCGACGAAGTCCGAACCGGAGATCGAATAGAACGGCACCCCGGCCTCGCCGGCCACCGCGCGGGCCAGCAGCGTCTTACCGGTGCCGGGCGGGCCGTACAGCAGTACGCCCTTCGGGATCTTGGCGCCGATCGCCTGGAACTTGGCCGGATTCTCCAGGAACTCCTTGATCTCCTGCAGCTCCTCGATCGCCTCGTCCGCACCGGCGACGTCGGCGAACGTGGTTTTGGGCGTGTCCTTGCTGACGAGTTTCGCCTTCGACTTGCCGAAGTTCATCACCCGGCTGCCGCCGCCCTGCATCTGACTCATCAGGAAGAACAGCAGGAAGCCGATAAGCAGGAACGGCACCAGGCCGATCAACAGCTGCACGAAGACGCTGTTGCCACCGATGTGGGTGGTGAAGTCGCTCTTCGAATTCTGCAGCAGCTGGAAGATCCGGCCCGACGCGTCGGCCGGATACGACGCGTGGATCTTGGAATGGCCGTCAACGGCGTTCTTCAGAACGATGTCAAGGGTCTGATCCTTGTCGTTCTGGGTCACCTTTTTGACGTTGCCGTCGGTGATGGCGGTGATCGCCTTGGATGTGTCGACGTTGGCGTAGCCACCGTTGCCGCGCACCAGTGGGTTCAGGATCAGCAGCAGGATCACTGCCACCGGGATCCAGAACCAGGGCGAGCGCAGAAGTCTCTTACCATTCATATGTATCTGCCGGGGCAATCGTGCGAGCCCCGTCCCTCCTGCCGTCCGGTGCGCGTCGAAGTCCGTTGTTACGGTGTCGGCACGCGTGAAAAATGCCCGAATCGCGGCGCCGCCCCAGTAACAGGACGGTACACCGAGGGCCCGGCCGGTGCAGGAGCACACCCATGGGTTCCCGATGGCGATTCACTGAGCCAACGAGGGGCCCCACCCGGGTGTTCCGGACGTCACCGTGAGCGAGGCGACAGCTAGGTGGAGTAGACCTCGGGACGCAGGGTGGCGACGTAGGGCAGGTCGCGGTAGCGCTGGGCGTAGTCCAGCCCGTACCCGACCACGAACTCGTTCGGGATATCGAAGCCGACATACCCGACCGGCACGTCCACCCGGATCGCGTCCGGCTTGCGCAGCAGGGTAACCACCTCGAGTGATGCCGGATCCCGGCTGGCCAGGTTCTTCAGCAGCCAGGACAGGGTGAGCCCGGAGTCGATGATGTCCTCGACCACGAGCACGTGCTTGCCGGTGATGGACTGGTCGAGGTCCTTCAGGATCCGTACGATGCCGCTGGTCGAGGTGGACGAGCCGTAGGAGGAGATGTCCATGAACTCCAGCTCGACCGGCCGGGACAGCGCCCGGGCCAGGTCGGACATGAACATCACCGCGCCCTTGAGCACGCCGACCAGCAATAGTTCGCGGTCGGCGTAATCGGCGGAGATCTGTTTGGCCAGCTCCTCGACCTTTGCCGCGATCTGTTCCTCGCTGACCAGCACTGTCTCGATGTCGCCGTCGTACACGAATGGTCCTTAGAGGATCGGTTTCGCCGGCTCAGGGGTCGGCCCACCGGCAATACGCAGCCTGTCATGCCGACGAATCACGACGTGTCCCCGGGGTAGTGCCACCGGGCCCTGTCCATGCCAGTTGGTGAGCAGCGCGTCGACGGCGTCGATGTGCGCCGCGGCGAGGACGCCGGCCGGCAGGCCCGCCTCGAGCAGCCAGCCACGGATGACCCTGGTCCGGATCGCGGCCGGCAATTCCTGCACGTCCGCGGCGCTGAGTGTGTGGTCCGGCTGGGCGAGGCGGGCCCGCTCGGCGTCGGCGATCGCGTCCAGTGCGTCGGCGTCGGCCCGCAACATCCGGGCACTGCGGGCCAGGTTGGCCGGCAGGTCGGTACCTAGCGCGTGGTCGAGCTGTTTGAGTGCCTGGCGCAGCCGTGCCCTCGTGTACGCCGGGTCGGTGTTGTGCGGGTCCTCCCAGGGCTCCCGGGTTGCGTTCGCGGCCGCCGCTCGTACCACGTCGCGCGACAGGTCCAGGAGTGGCCGGCGATAGATCCCCCGCCGGGCCGGCATTCCGGCCAGTGACCGGGCGCCGGAGCCGCGGGCCAGCCCGAGCAGGACGGTCTCGGCCTGGTCGTCGGCGGTGTGCCCCAGCAGTACGGCGGTCGCGCCGTGCTCGGCGGCTGCCTTGTCCAGCGCCTCGTAGCGGGCATGTCGCGCGGCCGCCTCGGGCCCACCCTCGCCCGTTACGTGTACGGCTCGTACGTCGACCGGGCTGAAGCCGGATTCCCTTGCCCAGGCGGCAATTCCGCGCGCCCGCTCGGCCGAACCCGGCTGCAGTCCGTGATCCACGGTGACCAGGCCGACCCGCCAGCCGGCGGCCCGGCGCTCGAACAGCGTCGCCGCGGCGAGGGCGAGGGAATCGGCGCCGCCGCTGCAGCCAACCAGCACGACGGCGCCCGCCGGAAGGTCGGCGCAGGCGCGACGCACCGCGGACCGTACCGCCGCTACCGCTACCGGCGGACCGGACACCGGGTCAGCTGGCCGCTGCGGGCCGGTAGCCGTGCACCCGCTCGACCCAGTCCAGCGGCCGAGCCAGCTCGGGGTATCGCGGCAACGCGTCGGGCGAGGACCAGACCGCGTTGAAGCCCTCCATGCCGATCGCGTCGACCACGGCGCGGACGAACGCGCCACCCTCGGCGTACTGCCGCATCTTCACGTCGATGCCCAGCAGCCGGCGAACCATCCGGTCGAAGACCCCGGAGCCCTTGCGGCGGCGGTCGAACTTGGCCCTGATCGCCGCAACACTGGGCACCACCTCGGGGCCGACGGCGTCCATTACGTACTCCGCGTGCCCCTCGACCAGGCTCATCAGTGCGGTGATCTCGTCCATGATCGCCTTGGACTCAGCGCCCTGGACGAGGGCGAGCAGGCCCTGCCCGGAATCATCGCCGCGGGCGGCCCTGGCCAGTTCGCGGACGGCGGCCGTGATCCGGTCGCGCAGCACCTTCGGATCGAGATCCAGCGCGTCGACCAGCGCCTCGACCCGGCTGGCCAGATGGTCACCCAGCCACGGCACCGCGCTGAACTGCAGCCGGTGAGTGCATTCGTGCAGGCAGACCCAGAGGCGGAAGTCGCCCGGGTCGATGCCCAGGCTGCGTTCCACCTCGACCACGTTGGGCGCAACCAGGAGCAATTCGCCGCCCTGCTTGCCGAACAGCTCGAACTGGCCGAGCACCTTGCCGGCCAGGAACGAGAGCACCACGCCGGCCTGCGCGCCGGTAACCCGGGCGCCCATCGCCGCCGCGCGGCGGCCGGGTTGGGTTTCGCGGCGCTCGGCCAGGCGGGTCAGCAGCGGGCCCATCAGGCTCGCCAGCCCGGATGCGTTCGCCTCCACCCAACCGATGCGGTCCACCACCCGGGTCGGCGGCAGCGCGCCGATCGGCTCCAGCCCGGTCAGCTCGCGGACGTGCCCGTCGGCCACATCGGCGAGGCGGCGCAGCGCCTGCACGGCCGCGTCGGCCTCGCTTCGGGAGACCTGCGGGCCGGGCCGGATCAGCCGCCCGGCGGTGCTGACCGCCAGGTCCCAGTCGACCAGAGGCGGGCCGGCCGCGGTGGTGTTCTGCTGGGCGCTCGTCATGCCGGCCACGTTACGCCGCCCGCCCAGCTCAAGACGCGTTTCATAAGCCCTGACCATTTTGGCCGGCCCCCCTTTTCATGATCGACATCGAGCTGTGGCTGCTATGGCAACCAGTAGCCGATGTCGATCATGAAGGGGACTTGAGAGACACACCCTGGTCACGTGCCGATTCTGGCCACCGCCGACGGCCGGGATTAATTAATCAACGGGTCGCTGGCTATATGAATAATTCACCACGCTTGCTAATGTCGCGGCGTCGCGAATCGCGCCCGTCCTGGGAGGCCGCTGTGCCCGAAGACTCCGCGCCCCGAATCCCGGCTCCATCGCTGTCCCGTAAGGACTTCCTCCGTGTCGCCGGGCTGACCGGCGGTCTCGTCGCCGCCGGCTCCGGGATGGTGTCGGCCGCCCGTCCGGCCGTCGCGGGAACGCCGGTTGTGCATCCGGCTGCCACCGGCGGGCCCGTCATGTCGGGCGATACGTTCCCGATAGGGATCTTCTGGCCGCCGCCGCCATTTCAGACGACGCTCAAGCGCTATCAAGAGATCGTCGATGCCGGCTTTACGTTCTCGCACAGCAACAATTACCTGTACGCGGATCACTACATCCAGGATTACGTGCTGGGCTTTGCCGATCAGGTCGGGCTGCAGGTGCTGGTCGATGACCCGGATATCCGGTGGCTGGTTGGTCAGTTCGCGATCAGCGACGCCGGCGGCGATTTCACGCTCTCGACGGCCGAGGCCACGACCGTCATCCAGCGGGTGCTGAACACCTATCAGCTGCACAGCTACTGGAGCATTACTAACGGCCAGCTGCTGATGAACGGCGGCACCGGCGACGGCAGCGTGGGTTTGTCGAAACAGGGCGCGAGCTGGACGGACTACACGTTCAGCTGCGATGTCACGCCGCGACAGACCGGCGGTGGCGGCAGTTATGCCCAGGCCGGGCTGGCATTCCGCGCAACCGATCCGTCGAACGGTTACGTCTGGCTGCTCTCCAACTCCGGATATACCTCACCCAAAGCGCCGGGATATTTGACGAAGGCGTTGTTTGTGAACGGTCAGGCGTCGTGGGTGAAGCCGGTGCCGTTGACGTTTGCGGTGACCGGCGGGACCTCGTATCACGTGGATATCGTCGTCTCAGGCAGCACGATCAAGACCTCGATCAACGGCACGCTGGTCGATACGACGACCGACAGCACCCTCACCAAGGGAAAGGTCGGTTTCCGTGAGGCCGGTCCGGAGTCGGCGACGTTCGACAACGTAAAGGTCACCGATTCGGCGGGAAAGGTGTTGCTCAGCGACGACTTCGCCAATGGGCTGGGCCAATGGGATCCGGCAAATGCCGGCGGGCACGCCTCGTTCGCCGGGCTGGATATCTATGACGAGCCGAGCGACGGGGCCCTGCAGACCCTCGGGAATGCGGTGGGGATCGTCAAGTCCCTGTCGCCCGACGTGCTTCCGTACGTCAACCTGCTGCCCGGCTTTGACGGCGGTGCGGGCTATGCGAAGGCCGCCGAGACGATCAAGCCGCTGGAGCTGTCGTTCGACCGCTATCCGATTCTGGCGACCGGTGAGGACACCGGCTATTTCCAGAATTGGTCGGACGTGCGCGCGGCCGGCCTCAAATACAACATTCCCACGTGGACGTACATCCAGAGCATCGGATACAACGGGCACGCGATCCCGACCGAAGCCGATCTGTTCTGGCAGATCAATGTCAGCCTCGCGTACGGCTGCAAGGGCATTCAGTACTTTACGTACTGGACGCCGGATCCGGCGCGAGGCGAGGGATTCCACGACGCACTGCTCACTGTGGACGGTCGCCGCACCCCGCTCTATTATTCCGCGCGGGACGTGAACAACCACTATCTGAAGCAGGTCGGCAAGGTGCTGCTGCCGTTGACGTCGGAGTCTGTGCAGGCGGCAAATCTGGCCGCACCGCCGGCTGGGCTGCCGGCCTTTTCCGGTGATGCCTATATTTCGGCGACAAGCGGCGATCCGGCCGTGCTGGGGCGGTTCATGCAATCCGGCGTCTCGACTCGTTGGGTGCTGGTGGCGAACTATTCACGCCACGATGCGGCGACGGTCCGGCTGACGGTCGGCTCGGCGGTCACCGGGGTCGATTCCTACGATCCGGCGCACAATCGCTGGACGTCGATCTCGAAATCCGGGCTCAGCCTGAAACTCGCCGCCGGCGCGGCCCGCCTACTCCGCCTGCACGGCTGAGCTTTTACGGAGCCAACGTGACGTTGGTACCCCTAGAACGTACGAACGTCACGTTGGGTCCAAACAGGCTCGACGAGTTTTAGCGCACCAACGTCACATTGGTACGCCTAGAACGTACGAATGTGACATTGGCTCCGATCACTGAGCGGCGATTGCCGGCGCGAACGGGAACTTTGGGCACTCTATCCGCACCAATGTCACGTTCGCGCGGAAAACCTGGCGGCTCAGCGGCAGCCGCAACCGGCCAGCGTCGCGGCGACCGCGTCCAACGCGTCCTCCGCCGCGAGCGTCCCGGTCGCCGACACCCGGTCGGCCATCAGCGCAAAGGCGAGCAGCCGGCCGTTGCGATCCTGCACGATGCCCGCCAATGAACTGACGCTCGACAACGTCCCGGTCTTGGCCCGCACATAGCCCGCGCCGCCCCGGCTGCCGGCATCGCGGTACCGCTCCGCGAGCGTGCCCGCATAGCCACCGACCGGCATTCCCGGAAAGACCGCATGCAGAGCCGGATGCGCCGTCGACGCCGCGATTCGCAGGGTCGCGGTCAGCGCCGCCGGGCTGATCTCGTCCCGTCGCGACAGCCCGCTGTCGTCGACCAGGTGGAAGCCGGCAGCCGGCACGCCAAGGTGAGTCAGCGTCCTACGTACCGCCGCTGCCGCGCCGGCGAAGCTGGCCGGGACCCCGGTCTGCACCGCAACCTGCCGACCCAGACATTCGGCCAGCACGTTGTCGCTGGCGGTCAATGCCTGCTCGACGATCGTGGTCAGCGGCGCCGAACGGACCGTGCCCAACGTCTTCGCACCGGCCGCCGCGATGCCCCGGGTTACGACCGCGGTCGGCGCGCCCAATGCCTTGGCCAGGGCCGTTCCGGCCGCCAGGTCGGGCTCGTTCGACCGGGCCGTGCGACCCGCCCGGACCCGCCCGCCATCGACCATCGCGGCGGTAATCGGCGCGACATAGCCACCGGAGACGTCGTCGGCGTCCCAACCCGGACCCACGCCGGAGCCGCTGAAGCGGCTGCCGTCCACCACTACCCGGGTCACGTGCCGGACACCTGCTTTTCGTACCGCCGCGGCCAGATCGGCGATGCGGGCGGCGCCGGCGTACTGCGGCTGCCGCCCGGCCGCGAGCGTGGGATCACCGCCACCGACCAGCACCACCTCGCCGGGCCGAGCACCGGCGACAACCCGAGTGGTGAACCGGAAATCGGCGGGCACCGCGGCCAGCGCCGCGACCGCGGTGAGGATCTTCGTCGTAGAGGCGGGTGTGGCGAGGCGGCTGCCGTTCTCGTCGGCCAGCACCCGGCCGGTGCGCACATCGACGACACGGGCGTTGATCCGGCCGCCGAGCCGGGAGTCGGCCAACGGGCCGCGCAGGGCCGCCGTGAGCTCGGCCGTAGTGGGCAGCGGCGCGCTCCGGGCGGCCGGGCCGAGCACGGGCGTCGGCGTCGGTACCGGAGGCGTCGTCGGCGTCGGGGTGGTCGGGTTACTCGGGGTCGGTACGCCCGCCTGTTCGGCACCGTCGCCGGCCTGGATGAGAAACGTGCTGGCGACCGCAATGACGGCGACCAGCAGCAGACCAACCGCCGCGATGACCACGCGGCGATCACGCAAGCTGATCACGTGCTCCCCCCGCCGTCTCGGTGGCACCGCATGCGCCACACTAGACGTGGTAGCGATCAGTTGACCCGGGAGGAGTCGAACAATGGAGTTCGATGTGACCATCGAAATCCCGAAGGGTCAGCGCAATAAGTACGAGCTCGACCACGAGACCGGCCGGATCAGGCTGGACCGGATGCTGTTCACCTCGACCCGGTATCCGTCCGACTACGGCTTCATCGAGCAGACGCTCGGCCAGGACGGCGATCCACTGGACGCCCTTGTGTTGTTGGAGGAGCCGACCTTTCCCGGGTGCCTGATCCGCTGCCGGGCGATCGGCATGTTCCGGATGACCGATGAGAAGGGCCCGGACGACAAGGTCATCACGGTGCCGGCCGGCGATCCGCGGCAGGCGCAACTACAGGAGATCAACGATGTGCCGGAGTTCGACCGGCTCGAGATCCAGCACTTTTTCGAGGTATACAAGGACTTAGAGCCGGGAAAATCGGTCGAAGGCGCAATGTGGGTCGGCCGGGTGGAGGCCGAGCAGGAAATCGAGAATTCCCGGGCCCGGCTCCGCGACGCCGGGCACTGAGCCCTTATTGAACGGGCTATGAAGGCCCCCGCTCTCCCCTTTTCGTGATCGACATCGTCTGGTGGTTGCTATGGCAGCCACAGGACGATGTCGATCATGGCCCGGGTGCCGCGGTCGGCGGGCAGGTCGGTCAGATCGATGGCGGTCGGGCGTCGGGATCGGGGCTCGGGAACACCGGATCCGGGGTCGGCGGCATCGGATCCGGCGTCGGCCCCGGCGGGCACGGGCCTGGCGTCGGATCGGGCGATGGTGGCCCGGGCACCGGCGGCCGCGGTGCCGGCGGAACCGGATCGGGCCCCGGCCGCGGCGGACTCGGCACCGGCCGGGGCGGACTCGGCACCGGTCCCGGGTGCGGAGTAGGCGACGGCGGTTGCGGGTCGGGCGTCGGAATCGGGCCACCCGGGCCTGGCGGCGTGGGACCCGGCGGCAGGATCGGCCCACCGTCGCCGAGCGGATCGGACTGCGGCCGGTATGGCCCATCGAGCAACATGGCATGCCTCCTCGCAGCGGCCAGCTCACACAGCGCTGTCGTACCCGAATAGCTCCCGACTACACGTAATGCAATCAACACGTTCTTGACACATCGACCGGGGCTAGGAGTAACGTTCGTGGAAGCGTTTCCAAGAACGTTTCCAAATCGCCCTCATTCAGTACGGAACGGGTCGGAGGAACCGGTGCCCACTCGCCCGACCTTGGCGCATGTTGCCCGCCACGCCGGCGTTTCACTGGCCTCCGCGTCGCGGGCGCTCAACGGTGCATCGGCGAGCGAAGACATGATCGACCGCGTGCGCAACGCCGCCGTCGAGTTGGGCTACGTCGCCGATGCGACCGCGCGCTCGCTCAAAGTGGGCCGCACGGAGCAGCTCGCATTGGCCGTTGCGGACCTGGGAAATCCGGTCTACGTCAGCATGATGCGGGCCGTCGAGCGGACCGTGCGCGCCGCCGGCTACCGTCTGGTGCTCTCCTCGACCGGTGCCGACACCGCCGAAGAGCTCGCCATCTTGCGCAGTCTCGGGCACGGCTACGCCGACGGGCTCATCCTCAGTCCACTGAGGATCACCGACGAGCTGACCGCAGCTCTGGTGAATACACCGGTCCCGATCGTGGTCATCGGAAATATCCCGGCGAAGATACCGGTCGACAATGTCCGGGCGAATTCCCCGCGCGGTGTGGCACTCGCCATCGACCACCTGAAGAGCACCGGTCGGCGCCGCATCGCCTTTGTCAACGGCCCGCTGGACACCGTGCCGGGCAGCGCCCGGGCGCGCGGATATGAGGCCGCGATCGAATCGGCCGGGCTGCCGCTCGATCCACGACTCCAGGTGCTCGCCACCGAATTCACGCACGAGGCGGGCGAGGCCGCCGCCGCGGACCTGCCGCATAACCGGTACGACGCCGTATTGTGCGCCAACGATCTGCTTGCGGTAGGCGTCATGCGCGCACTCACCAGAATCGGGGTAAGCGTTCCGCAGGATATCGCGGTCGTCGGAATGGACGATACGGAGCTCGCCGAGTTGTGCACCCCAACACTCACCAGCGTCAATCTCGGCTCCGAACGGCGCGGCCAACTGGCCGCACAACTGCTGCTGGAGAGGCTCGTCGACCGAGAGCGGGCACCGCGCCGGTCGGCCGTGCAACCGAAATTGGTGGTACGCGAGTCGAGCGCAAAACGGCAGCGACCGGCTCGGCGATGACAATCAGCGCGGCGCCACCCATCGCGCCACCGGAAAAACGTCAGCGCCGGGCCAAACCGAAACGGGCCAGGCAGGATCTCTGGCTGCTGGTCCTGCCGGCGCTAATTCCGGTCCTGGTCCTGAGCGTGGTTCCCCTGGTGCGCGGGATCACGCTGGGATTCACCGACTCCAAGCTCGGCCTGAACATCCCGACGCACTGGATCGGCATCGACAACTTCACCCAGCTCTGGCACAACACGCTCTTCTGGGAGTCGTTCAAGATCGGCCTGATCTGGTCGGTATCGGTGACCGTCACCCAATTTGTGCTCGCGCTCGGCCTGGCTCTCCTTTTGAACGAAAATCTGCGCATGCGCTGGCTGGCAAGGACTTTGGCGCTGGTGCCGTGGGCGATGCCGCCGGTCATTGTCGCGATCATGTGGAAGCTGCTGCTCGATCCGACGGTCGGCCCGGTCGATGCGGCGCTGAACAAGACGCATCTCACCCACACCTCGATCAACTGGCTCGGCGACTTCCATTCCGCGCTGCCGGCGGTCATTGTGGTCGGGGTCTGGGTCGGCATGCCGCAAACGACGATCACACTGCTCGCCGGATTGCAGTCCATTCCGGGTGAGCTGCACGAGGCCGCCGCGGTCGACGGTGCCGGAAGCTGGCGTCGCTTCGTCAGCATTACGCTCCCACAGCTACGCCCGGTTATCGTCGCGATCACCTCGCTGGACTTCATTTGGAACTTCAACTCGTTCGGGCTCGTGTACGTGCTCACGGCCGGCGGCCCGGGCGGAAAGACCATGTTGCCGATGCTGTTCGCATACAACGAGGCGTTCCGCTATGGCCAGTTCGGCTACGCGGCCGCGATGGGTGACGTGATGGTCGTCCTGGTCGTGCTGCTGCTGGGCTTCTATCTGCGCACCCAGCTGCGGAGCCAGCGATGAAGCGCACTCATCCGGCAACCAGGGTCGGGCAGTACTTCGCGCTGGCCCTCTACCTGATATTTCTCGGTTTTCCGTTGCTGTGGCTGTTATCGGTCTCGCTCAAAACGCCGGGCGAGCTCGCCTCGATCACGCCACACCTCATCCCGCGGCATTGGGCATTTGGTAACTACAGCGACGCGCTGCACGAACAGGGGTTGCTGCGGTCGGCGCTCAACAGCACGATCGTCGCGGTTGGCGCGATGGCGCTTACCGTCGCGATCGCGCTGCCGGCCGCCTACGCGCTCGGTCGGTTTCGAACGAAGCTGGCGCCGGTCGCGACGATCTGGATCCTGGTCAGTCAGGTGTTTCCGGTCATCCTGGTCGTCATTCCGCTGTTCATGATTCTGCGCACGCTCGGGCTGCTCAACAGCCTGTTCGGGCTGATCCTCGTCTATCTCGTGTGGACACTCCCGTTCGCGCTGTGGATGCTGCGCGGGTACGTCGCCGGTCTGCCCGCCGATCTGGAAGAGGCTGCCGCGGTCGACGGCGCCAGTCGCTTCACGATCCTGGTCCGAATCGTATTTCCGCTGCTACGGCCGGGGATCGTCGCGACGGCGATGTTCGCGTTCATCTCCGCATGGAACGAGTTCTTCTTCGCGTTGGTGCTGCTGCAGGGTTCGGCGCAGACGCTGCCGCTCACGCTCGCCAAGTTCGTCGGGTCCGAGGGGCAGGTCAGTCTCGGCCCGCTGGCGGCTGGTTCGGTGCTTGCCACCATTCCCAGCCTCGCCATTTTTGCCTTCCTGCAAAGAAAGCTGACGTCCGGCATGCTCGCCGGCGCCGTAAAGGGTTGATCGTGGCGACCAGTCAGAGGTCGCCGGAGGAGTCGCAATGAACACCAAGAGAATCGTCGGGGCCGCCGCCGCGGCGACCGTCACTGTCGGTCTGCTCGCCGCCTGCGGTTCCGGCGGGAGCAGCGACAAGAACGGCGTGGTCACGCTCAAGTTTCAGAGCCTCGCCTACCAGAAGCCCACCGTCGCGGCGGTATCTAAGATCGTCACGACCTGGAATTCATCGCATCCGAAGATCCAGGTCAAGCTGAGTCAGGGTAGCTGGGACTCGGTGCACGATCAGCTCACGACCCAGTTCGCCGGCGGCACGGCGCCCGACATCGTGCACGACGAGGCGGCCGATATCGAGGGATTCTCGCAGCAGGGCTATCTTGCCGATCTCTCCTCCGATCTTTCGCCCGACGTCAAGAAGAGCGTGTCGCAGGGCGTGTGGGACACCGTCTCTAGCGATGGCAAAACCTACGCGGCGCCGACGCTGCTCCAGTCCTATGTGGTATTCGCCAACACGGACCTGCTGAAAAAGGACGGCATAACAGTGCCGACCGGCGACAAGCTCAGCTGGGACGACCTCCAATCAATGGCAAAAAAGGCCACGACCGGCGGAAAATACGGCCTCGGCTGGGGTCTCAAGCAGCCGACGGCGGCCGTGCTGAGCCTCGCGCTCAACTTCGACGGCAAGTTCTTCACCGGCTCCGGACAGAGCGCGAAGGTCACGGTCGGCGACAACGAAAACCAGGTGCCGCAACGCATTCACCAGATGGCGTACAGCGACAAGTCGATCGACCCGACCAGCCTGACCCAGTCCGGCACCGACATCCTCCCCGGCTTCTACGCCGGGAAATACGCGATGATCGTGGCGGGCAATTATGTCGCGCAGCAGATCACCGAGCAGGCGCCGAAGACATTCCACTGGGCAGTGTTGCCGGCACTGTCGGGCACATCTGCCAACCAGGCGGCCGACCCGCAGACCCTGTCGGTCGCAGCGGCCAGCAAGCACACCAAGGAAGCCGCTCAGTTCATCAATTACTTCATGAGCGCCGGCAACCTAGCCGCACTCGGCCAGGGCGACTGGCTCATCCCGACCACTGCGGCCGCCCGTACCGCGATCAGCAAGGCAACCGGCGGAAAGTCCGGCTGGAGCCAGACCCTCGCCGGCGCGGACACACAGACCAAGGCGCCATTCCAGTCGGTCACCAACTATCCGCGGTGGAAGGACCAGATCGCGACGCCGGCGCTGCAGCAGTACCTGTCCAACAAGCTCAGCCTCGATGATCTCGACAAAAAGCTGACCAGCGGGTGGAATCAAGTCAATCAGTAACGACGGATCGGATTGTGGATGAGTGTGCTTGAGGACAAGGCCGTCGGCGCGCTGGTCGGCGCCGCGGTCGGGGACGCACTAGGCGGCGCGGTCGAGGGTTGGACGCCGGAACAGATACAGGAGCGACACGGCGGATATGTCACCGGAATTGTCGGTCCATTCAATCCGGACTGGCGCGAGGCGCGGCCGATCGCGCCGTACCACAAGGGTGATGGTCATATCACCGACGACACCCTGTTGACCCATGCGCTGGTCGAGGTCTACGCCCAGCGGCGCCGACATCTGGACGCGTACGAGATCGCCGAGCATCTCGTACCGCGGCTGTTGGCCGAGAAGCGCTGGATCCCGGAGCTGGAGGCGGATGCGCTGCTGCTGCACCGGCTTTTCCTGGCGGAGAAATGGCTGGTGGCCCGGCTGCACTACGGACACGTCGACCCGCGCGAAGCGGGTGTCGGCAATATCGTGAACTGCGGCGCCGCGATGTATATGGCGCCGGTTGGTATTGCGAACGCGGGAAATCCGGCCGGTGCGTACGCCGAGGCCATCGACGTCACCGGCGCGCACCAGTCCAGCTACGGCCGGGAGGCGGCCGGCGTCTATGCGGCGGCGGTCGCCGCGGCGATGGATCCGTCGGCCACGCCGGAACAGGTTGTGCAGTCCTGTGTGGACGTCGCGCACGACGGGACCAGGGCGGCAATTGTCGCCGTACGGGCCGCGGCAGTCGAACTGCACGACTGGAAGGCCGCGCTCGGGCCGCTTCGGGAGGCGATCGCGCCGTACGACACGGTCGGGCCGGACTACCGGTCGCCCGCGCCGGACTCCCGCCGACCCAGCCGGGTCAAGTCCATTGAGGAGCTTCCGGTGGCGCTCGGCATGCTGCTCGTGGCCGCCGGCGACTACCGGGAATCGGTGCTCGGTGCGGTCAATTACGGCCGGGACGCGGATTCGATCGCGACGATGGTCGGCGGGCTGGCCGGTGCGCTCGGCGGAGCCGCGGCGATCCCGGAGCGCTGGCGGACCGAGGTGGCCACGCAAAGCCGGCTCGATATCGAGGCGCCCGGCCGGAGCATGGCCGCGGTCGCGACCGAGCTTTTTGCCGCCGACGCGGCCGCGTACGAACGTCACGCAAAGGCGATGAACGGACTGACGCCATAATGCGGCTGACCTGGGCCCAACCGGAGGATCTCGTCGCGCATGAGTTGGTGCAATGCGCGGCCGAGGGAAAAGACACCGCCGACATTGCCCGGCGGTGGGTCGCGGCCGGCGGATCGCCGATACCGCAGGCTGCCGGTGCGTCTGACGACTCGGGCGGGCTGCGGCCGCTGGCCAGGATGCTGCTGGCCGAGCTCGATGAGCTCGGCCCGACCGATTCGCCGGACGAGCCGAACGACCTTGCCGATATCGAACGAATCGCTGCCGGTTCGAGTAAACGGTCGGCCGGCAAGGATATCGCCGACCGCGTCCTCGGTGGCTGGCTGGGCCGGGCGGCCGGCTGCCTGCTCGGCAAACCGGTGGAGAAGATCCCGCGCGCGGGAATTCGGGAAATCGCCGAGGCGACCGGAAACTGGCCGGTGGCAGGCTACTTCACCGAACGCGGCCTACCGCCGGACATCGCGTCGAAGTGGCCGTGGAATAGGCGGAGCCGGCCGACCAGCCTGCTGGAGAACATCGACGGAATGCCCGAGGACGACGACCTGAATTTCGCGATACTCGCCCTATCCCTGCTGGAACGGCACGGCGACGCCCTGACCAGCGACGATGTCGCGGCGGCCTGGTTGGACAATCTGCCGGCCGGGCGGGTCTTCACCGCGGAGCGCGCCGCGTACCGCAACCTGCTCGATGCCTATCCGGTGCCGCTGACCGCGACCACCCGCAATCCGTTCCGGGAATGGATTGGCGCGCAGATACGGACCGATGTTTATGGCTGGGCCCATCCGGGTGATCCGCACGTGGCCGCGCGACTCGCCTGGCAGGACGCCCGGCTCAGCCACACCCGCAATGGCATTTATGGCGCCATGTTCGTCGCGGCTGCGTGCTCTACCGCCTGCGTGACCGATGATGTCGAGGAGGTTATCGCCGCCGGGTTGGCCGTCGTGCCGCCGCGGAGCCGGTACACCGCGGCTATTGAATTCGGCGCGCAGCTGGGGAATTCCGGCATCGATTCGGAGGCGGCGCTGGACGCCTTGCATCGCGAATTCGGCCAGCTGCACTGGGTACACGTACTGAACAATGCGGCATTGATCGCATACTCGTTGACTGTCGCGGGTGGACAGTTCGGACCGGCAATCGGAGTTGCGGTGACCGGCGGCTGGGACACCGATTCCGACGGCGCCACCGTCGGCTCGATCTGCGGCGCGTTGACCGGTGCCGAGCGGCTGCCGGCCGCATGGATCGCCCCGCTGCAGAATCGGATCGCCTCGACCCTGCCGGGCTTCGACGGGGTCGCGATCACCGACCTGGCCAAGCGCACCCTCGGACTGGTCAAATGAGAGACCTGTCCGTGCCCCGCCCACTCGACCTGCCCACCGAGGTGCCACTCGTGCCTGATGCCGAGCTCGACGATCTCGATGGCGGCAAGATCCTCGCCGCGCCGGATGATCCGGCCGCGTGGCCGACGTGGCGGGCGACGCTACAGCGATGGCGGCGGGAGGCCCGGGCACGTCATGAATTCGACGACACCACATTTGCACCCGGTATGGATTGGGCCCCGTCGTGCTTCTCGGTCTGTCTGATCTGGCTGTGGGACGAGGTTCTCTACGACCGTGACAAGGGTGAGTTCGCGGTCGATCGTTTCCTGGCGCATGCCGAGGAATTCGGTGGATTCGACGGCGTCGTGCTGTGGCACGCATATCCGGTGATCGGCATCGACCCGCGCAATCAATGGGACTACTACCGGGACGTCCCGGGGCTGGCCGACCTGGTGGCCGAGCTGCGCCGGCACGGGCTGAAGGTATTCATCGACTACAACCCGTGGGACACCGGAACATCGCGCACCGGCCGGGACGATCCGACCGACCTGGCCGCCGCGGTCGCCGACTTCGGAGTGGACGGGGTATTTCTGGATACGCTGAAGAACGCCGCACCTGAAATCATTACCGCGCTGGAATCCGTGGGCCGGCCGATCGCCCTCGAGGGCGAGTCCAAGGTCGCGTTGCCCCGGATCCGCGAGCATGCGCTGTCGTGGGCACAGTGGTGCGCGGACTCCGACGTTCCCGGAGTGCTCGCCGCACACTGGTTTGAGCGACGACACATGATGCATCACACCCGCCGCTGGAATCGCGATCACAGCGCCGAATTGCAGTCGGCCTGGATGAACGGCTGCGGGATCATGGTGTGGGAATGCGTATTCGGCGTCTGGGTCGGCTGGAATGCCCGGGACCGCAGTACATTGCGGGCGATGCTGCCGGTGCAACGGTTGCTGTCCGATCATTTCGTCGACGCAGAGTGGACACCGCTTGCTGATCCGCACCCCGACGCCGTCGCAGCCGGCGTTTATGCATCGCGCTGGGAGCTCGGTGACCTAACACTGTGGACAGTCATTAATCGTGCCGAAGAGGCGTGGGAGGGCCCGGTCATCTCAGTGGCCGCCGAGCCTATTGAACGCTGGCTCAATGTGACCGGCGAAGGGCCGGTCGATCTGCAGCAGTTAACGGTGCCGGCCCGCGGAGTCCTGGGGCTCGTTCGGGCCCGTGGCGAGATTCCGGCCGGGCTGGCCGATCTCGGTATGGCGGCAGTAGCCGACCATTCGTTCCCCGAGCGTCTCTCGGTCGGCCTGCCGGTACGCGTCTCCAAACGCGCCAGCATGCCGCCGGGAATGGCGCGGATCGAATCAGGAGAACGCAACCTGCACGTGTCGTACCGGGTCCGCGAAACCGGCCAGGGTCTGGAGACACCGTGGATCGAGGCGTGGAAACCGCTCCCGCCCGAGCTGCATGCAATCGCCAACGTCGAGCGCACGGTGACATTTCGTAACCCGGCCGCCGTGGGGGTGCACGAAATCAGCAATGCCGAATTCCGCCGGTTTCTCGACGCGACCGGATACCGGCCGGCCATACCCAACCGATTCCTGCAGCACTGGACCGACGACGTACCCGACGATGCGCCGGTGGTGTACGTCAACCTCGACGACGCGCACGCCTATGCGGACTGGGCAGATTCTCGGCTGCCGACTACAAGCGAATGGCAGGCCGCGGTCGAAGACGGGCTGGTCAGGCGCCGCGCGCCGTTGGTGTGGAACTGGACCGAAAGCGAGTGGTCCGACGGCCGTACTCGGGCGTGCCTGCTCAAGGGCGGCTCGTGGTACGCCGCCGAGGGCTCGGATTGGTATGTCGACGGTGGACCAAGGGATCCGGACTGGGAGTTGAAGCTCGTGCTGCCAGGTGGCGGGCTGGATCGCTCGCCGTGCATCGGTTTTCGGCTCGCCGTAGATCTGGAGAACTGATGCTGCCGCTTGAAGGCGTGCGTGTGTTGGAGACCGCGACGCTTTTCGCCGGCCCGCTCGCCGCGACGTATCTCGGCGATTTCGGCGCCGACGTGACCAAACTCGAACATCCGACCAAGCCCGATGGCGCCCGCGGCCATGGCGCCAGCAAGGACGGCATCGGCCTGTGGTGGAAGACGATCGGCCGCAACAAGCGGGCCGCGACGCTCGACCTGTCCCAAGAGGACGGTCGGGAAATCATGCTCCGACTGGTCAAGAATGCCGATGTGCTCGTGGAGAATTTTCGGCCGGGCACATTGGAGCGATGGGGTTTGGCACCGGAGTTGTTGCACGGGGCCAACCCTGGTTTGGTTATTGCCCGGGTAACAGCGTTCGGGCAGTTTGGTCCATATGCGAAAAGGCCCGGATTTGGCTCGCTGGCCGAGGCGATGAGTGGCTTTGCCGCGGTGACCGGCGAACCGGACGGGCCGCCGACATTGCCACCGTTCGGGCTGGCGGACGGGATCGCCGCTTTAGCCACCGCATTCGCCGTAATGGTGGCATTGCGCGATCGGGATCGCACCGGTCGCGGTCAGGTCGTCGATATGGCAATCATCGAGCCCATCCTGATGATGCTGGGCGGGCAGATCAGCGCGTTCGACCAGCTCGGCCAGGTGCAAGAACGGCTGGGAAATCGGTCGGCCAACAACGCGCCGCGCAATGTCTATCGCAGCAAAGACGGCACCTGGCTGGCGGTTTCCACGTCGTCGCAGAGCATCGCCGAACGGGTAGTGAAGCTCGTCGGCCGGGACGATCTCACCGCGCAGCCATGGTTTGCCACCGGGCGTGGCCGGGCCGAGCACACCGACGAGCTCGACGCGGCGGTCGGCGGCTGGATTGCTGGCCGTACCAGCGATGAAGTGCTGGCCGAATTCGAGAATGCGCAGGCCGCGGTCGCGCCGGTGTACGACGTCCGCGGGATTATGGCCGATCCACAATACGAGGCGCTCGGTACGATTGCTGACGTGCCCGATCCGGATTTCGGCACGCTGCGCATGCAGAATGCGCTCTTCCGTCTTTCCGGTACGCCCGGCGAGATCCGCTGGACCGGCCGCGCACACGGCGCCGACACCGCAGCGGTGCTGACCGAGCTGGGTCTCAGCGACGCCGAGATCGCTCAACTGCGGCATCGGCGAGTGGTCTGATGGCGCTCACCTATCTGTATGTCCCGGGGGATCGTCCGGACCGGTTCGACAAGGCGGCCCGATCCGGTGCCGACGTCGTGGTGATCGACCTGGAGGATGCGGTTGCCGCGCGGCACAAGCCCGCCGCGCGCGAGAATGCCCGGCAATGGCTGCGCACCGCCGCCCCCGGTAAGGCGGAATTACGGGTGAACTCGCTGCGTACGCCGTGGGGTGCGGCAGATCTGGAGATCGTCACCGAGCTGCCGGCGCTGCGAATCGTTCGCGTACCAAAGGTGGAATCCAAACAGGACGCCTATGCCGTGCTCAAACAGGTCGGTGACGATGTCCAGCTGCATTGCCTGATCGAGTCCGCGCTCGGCGTCGAGAATGCCTTCGACATTGCCAGCGCCGATCCACGCATCGGCGGCCTCGCCCTGGGCGAGGCCGATCTGAGCAGCGATCTCGGCATAACTGATGAGGATGGCCTGCTGTGGGCCCGATCCCGGATTGTGGTGGCCGCCCGCGCCGCCGGATTGCCCCCGCCGGTCATGTCAGTCTATCCATATGTGGGCGATCTCGACGGGCTGGCCAGATCGTGCCGGCGCGGTCGCGAGCTCGGCTTCTGCGGGAGATCGGCGATCCACCCCAGCCAGCTGGAAACCATTCGAGACACCTTCACACCGACCGATGAAGAAGTCGCGGCGGCGAAAGAGCTGCTGGACTCTCTGGAGAACGCCGAACATGGCGTAACGCTGTTGCCCGACGGACGAATGGCCGACCCCGCAATGATCGGCAACGCCCGCCGAATTCTCGACCTCGCGCGGGACTCGCACACCTGAGGATCGAAGTGCGCTTTACCGTCGCCGTGGTCGGCGCACAGTGCGGTAGGGCGCACTTCGATCGGACAGGTGGTGGCGGACTCGGTCCCAGTGCGCCGGGTCGCTAGCGCGGCCGGAATGCCCGCCAGGCCAGGACCGAGCAGCCGAGCGCGAGCACTCCGGCCAGGGTGTAGCCGTACCGCAGCCCGTGGGTGAACAGCACCGCGGCGTGCCCGGTCAACCGCGAATGCCCGGCCGACATTGCGGCGGTCGAGAAGATGACCGAGCCGAGCAGCGCGACCCCGAGATTGGTGCCGATCTGTCGCGCCGTGCTCGTGGTGGCCGCCGCCACTCCGGCGCGGGCCGGCGGCATGCTCGACATCGCGGCATTCGTGATCGGCGTATTGATCAGGCCCATTCCGCAACCCAACAACACATATCCGATCACGAGCACGCCCATCGGGGTGGCCGGCTCGATCGTCACAGCCAGCACGGCCATTGAAGCGGCAATAAGCACACAGGCGATGGTCGCCGGAAAGCGCGCACCGCGGGTGCCGGTGATTCGGCCGGAAATCGGCGCCAGCACCATCGTGCACGCCGTCGTGGGCACGGTAAGCAAACCTGCCTCAATCGGGGAGAATCCGCGTACATTCTGCAGATAGAGCGTATTGAAGAACAGATATCCGCCGAGCGCCAGAAATGCCATGATCGCCAGGAATATCGCGGCCATTAGCGCCGGCTGGGCGAGCTCGCGTAATTCGATCAGCGGCTGCGCGCTGCGTTGTTCGAGCCGACCGAAGGCGAACCACGCGACCACCGAAACGACGAGCAGGGTCACGATCAGCGCCGAGCCCCAGCCGGAATCCGGCCCGCTGATCAATGCATACGTCAGCGTCGCGAGCGCCAGCGCAATGGCCGCCTGACCGGGAATGTCGAACGGGCGCGGTTTCGGCGCGCGTGACTCGGAAAGGCGCCTGGTACCGAGCAATACCAGCAGCCCGATCGGTACGTTCACCCAGAAAACGCTGCGCCAGCCGAGCGTTTCCACGAGTAACCCGCCGAGGACCGGACCGGCGGCGGTCGACAATCCGCTGGTCGCGCCCCAGATGCCGACTGCCTGGGCCCGCGACCGCGGATCGGTAAACGTATTGGTGATGATCGCCAGACTGGCCGGAGTCATCATGGCACTGCCGGCGCCCTGCACCGCGCGGAATGCGATCAACATTCCGAGCGACGGAGCCAATCCGCAGCAGGCCGAGGCGGCGATAAATACGCCCAGCCCCAGCCCGAACAGCCGACGCCGGCCGAATCGATCGCCCAGCGAACCGCAGAGAAACAGAACGCTCGCGCGTACCAGAACATAACTGTCGACTGTCCATTGCAGACCCGACTCCGACGATCCGAGCCCGCGCTGCAACGACGGCAACGCAACGTTGAGAATCGTGCTGTCCAGCGTGGTCATAAACAGGGCCATACAACAGACCGCGAGCGTCAGCGCTGCACGCTTCCGGTTAATCGTCGGCTCGGTGACGACCATCTGGCTATTACCTCTGTTCCCGATGCATCTGCTGCAGACGGTAGTGCCTTCGTCGGTACGGCGCACCCAGGCCGAGACCCATCTCACTGCACGGCTGGGGCGACTGCGAGAATGGAAGCCCGACTCAGCAGGAGGTGCTCGATGCCCGGAGCGGACCAGATCGCCGCAGCCCCGATCTCGTGGGGCGTCTGTGAAGTGCCCGGCTGGGGCTACCAACTGCCCGGGGCACGGGTGCTTGCCGAAATGCGGCAGCTCGGCTTCACCGCGACCGAGGCCGGTCCGGACGATTTCCTGCCGGCCGAGGGCAGGGAGCTGGCCGAAACACTCGAGATCGCCAAGCTGACGTTGATCGGCGGCTTCACCCCGCTGGTGTTGCACGATCCGGCCGGTGGCTGGCGGTCCACGCTGAATGCGGCGATCGAACGATTCGGCGCGGCCGGCGGGAATTCGGTGATTATTGCGGCCGATACCGGCCAATCCGGATATGACACGCGGTCTGACCTGTCCGCCGATGAGTGGGCGCGGTTGCTCGCCGCTTTGGACGAGGCGACCGCGCGCTGCGCGGACGCCGGCCTGCGGGCCAGCCTGCACCCGCACGTGGGCACGATCGTGGAGGGGCCGGATGAGGTGGCCCGGGTCGCGGATGGCTCTCGGGTGGCATTCTGCCTGGACACCGGGCATATCACGGCCGGTGGCGGCGACCCGGTAGCGTTGGCCCGGGACCTGCCGGAGCGGATCAATCACGTCCATTTCAAGGACGTCGAGGCGGGCTTGGCGGCGCGGGTCGCAGCGGGCGAGGTTCCTTACAGCGATGCCGTTCGTGCCGGCGTATTCCGACCGCTTGGCGATGGTGACGTGGATATTCCGGCCATTGTGGCGGCGTTGCGGGCTGTCAACTATTCCGGATGGTATGTGCTGGAGCAGGACGTGATGCTGTCCGCGGCACCGCCCGAGGACGCGGGGCCGATGCTCGACGTCGCCCGCAGCAAGGAATACCTGGCAAGCATTCTCGACAGCTAATCGGTCAGCCGCCCGCCCGCGGTGTCCGACCGTGATCATGCACAAAGCCAGCACAACACGCCGCGCACGACCTGCGTTAGCGCATGATCACCGGGAGTCGGGGCGGGTCCGATCGTGATCATGCAAGAAGTGTCAGTGGCACCGGGATTTTCATGATCGTGAGCGGATTTGTGTCGCTATTCGGTACGAAATCCACTCACGATCTTGGTTCGGCGGCGTTCACGTGAACGCCGCCGAACGGGTCGCCGGTATCGAGGATCGCGGCCTTTTCATGATCAGGATCGTTTTTGTACGCAGAATGGTGACGAAAGCCATCCCGATCTTGGTCGAGCTCGCGAAACTGACGGCACGTCATGATCGTGAGTGCGTCAGCGCCGGGTTCCGTACGGTCAGCTACTCACGATCTTGGTTGACTCGCCCGCCTCGATGCTGATCATGAAGTTCGGGCCGCGTTTCACGGCGTGTCGCCGACCCAATATGCATGATCACGCTTAGTCGTTTGATAGTCCCCCGCCGTCCCGCGGTGATCGAGCCTGTTGCACGATGCTCCGACGGGGTTGTTCGCAGTGCTAACGAACGCCTGAGATCCTCTGAGCGGGTCTGCTAAGTCGGATCAGCACGGTTCTAGCGCCAATTTTCTCGTCGATCGGAGCCCGCTGGGGTTTATGCAACAGGCTCGATCATGCAAGAAGTATCGATGACACGCCGCACGAACCATCACTTTGTGCATGATCAACTCTGTAAGGGCTTCACGGTCAACTGGTTCACGACACTCAGCACCGCAACAAGGCGCGCAACTCGCTAAAGTGGGCCGATGCAGATGCCCGCGTACTGGCTACGGAGACCCGCTGCCCGGCCGGATCGCGGGACGGTCGACGCGTTCGATCGGCTCCTGGAGCAGGTGCTGAGCAACGGCCCGGCCCAGCCCATCGACTACCGACTCGACGCGCCGAAATGGCAGTTCCTTTGCCACGCCGCGGATCGGGCCGACGTGGTCCTGCACGGCTCGGGCGACCCGGGAATTGTCGAGTTCGAGCCGCGGCAGCCCGCGGACAACCTCGAATTCAGTAACCGGAATGCCGTCTTCGCCGCGACGGACGGTATTTGGCCGATGTACTACGCGATCCTCGATCGTGCGCACTATCCCATGAGACTCAGCAATGCCTGCGTCCGCATCGACTCCGGCGCCGGCCAGCCCGACGGTCCGTACTATTTCTTTTCGATCAGCCGGCCGGCGCTGGAGCAACAGCCGTGGCGTACCGGCACGGTCTACCTGCTGCCCGCAGACACATTCGACACGCAACCGCCGATAACCGTTGACAACACCCGGATATATGTCGCCCAGGCGGCGAGCGCGGTACCGGTCAAGCCGGTCGCCAAACTCTCGGTCCGGCCAGACGATTTGCCGTTCCTGCACCAAATCCACGGCCACGACGACGACGTACTCACCGCGCGAATGGCCAAGGACCCAGGCGGCTTTCCCTGGTTCGAGGAGAGCTAAAACGACACAATGGACGGGCCGAGCACGACGTTGTGCAGTGGCTCACCGGCGACAATCCGGCGCAGCTGCTCGGCCACGAATCGGCGCGCCCGGGGATAAAACGTCGCCGAGCCGCCGGCCACGTGCGGCGTGATGATGACGCCCGGCAAATTCCACAGTGGATGGTCGGCCGGCAGTGGCTCGGGGTCAGTGACGTCCAGGGCCGCCCGGATCCGCCCGCCAGCGGCCAATAGCGCTTCGGTGTCGAGCACCCGACCACGCCCAACATTGATCACCAGAGCACCGTCGCGGAGCAATGCCAAAAAGTCGGCGCCAAAAAGTCGATCGGTCGCCGAGGTCAGTGGCAATACCAGCACCACGATGTCCGCGGTCGGCAGCAGCGCCGGCAACTCGGCCACGCCGTGCACGCCCTCCCGCGGCCGGGAGGCCACCGGCACCACGGTCGCCTCGCACGCCACCAGGCGGCGCCCGAGCGCCTGACCGATCGAGCCGTATCCCACGATCACGACGGTCGAGTCGGCCAGCGACGCGGTGTACTGCTGCCGCCACTCGTGCCGATCCTGGTTACGCACCCAGGTCGGCAGGTAGCGCTGCGCGGCCAGGATCAGGCCCAGTGCGTGTTCGGCGGTGCTCGCATCGTGCAGGCCGCGCCCGTTACAGAGCGTGGCCCCGGCCGGCAGCAACGGCAGCAGGTCGTCATACCCGGCATAGAGCGTCTGCAAATAGCGCAGCCGCGGCATCCGGGCGATCAACGGCAGCGCCGTGGCCTGCGGATACGGCAGCACGAAACAGTCGACGTCCGACACATCGGCGGCATCGTCGTACACGTCGGCACGAATGCCCGCCGGCGCCAGCCCGTCCCACGGCACCAAAGCCCGCATCATGACGAGGAGCCTAGTAACGCTGATCGGGATGGGTTTCGGGCGCCCCCACACCGGCGAAACCCATCCCGATCATCTATGTCGGCCACCCCATCCATCGGATTGAGATGGAGCGCGTTCAGCTGAACGCGAGTGGCCAATGGCCGGACACCCCCCGGTGTGTGCCCGGCCCGCCAATCGGCAGGAAATACAGCGCCCCGCCGATCCGCAAAGTTCGTCCACATTCGTCGAAATTCACAGCAGCTGCACAGCGGGGAATGATCCCCCGCCCTCGCCCGTTGGGACCACTGCGGACGGCGTCTGAGTGTCCCCGGGTCTCATTAACAAACGCCGTCGCGGAATACCGTTCGGCTGGAGCCGCGTTCGTGCATCTCGCCGCGAGGCGACCTGGCGCCGTCCGCGCAGTTCAGAGGGCCGCCTCGTCAATCGACGAGGCGGCCCGATTGCTGTCTAGTGCGCCGGCCGAATGTTCTGGTTGATGTGGAACGTGTTCTCCGGGTCGTAGCGGTCCTTGATCTGGGCGAGCCGGTCATAGTTACCGCGGTAGGCCGCCTTCACCCGATCCTCGCCCTCGCTCATCAGGAAATTCACGTACGCACCGCCGGCCGAGGTCGGGTGCAACTCCTCCCAGTACGACTGTGCCCAATGCGAAATCAGGGCGGCGTTGGCCGGATCCGGGTCGACACCCACGATAACGCCGGCCCAACCACCGTCCCGATAAGCGAACGCGGTCGCGTCGGCCGGCACCCGGCTGGCGGCACCGTCGATCGGATAGAGGTGCATCGTGGAATGCCCGGTCGGCAGCGTCTCGCCGTACTTGCGGTGGATCTCGATCGCCGCATCGGAGATCTCGTTGAAGAAGTCGGCCCGCCAATACCATTGCAACCCGGCCGGATAGAGGCCGTCGAACGCGCCCTGCAGCACGTTGAACGGCATCTCATGCAGGCCCACCAACAATGGCGACCCGTATGACCTGACCGGCTCCAGTACCTCGTCGGCCCGGTCGTGCGGTCCGGTGTAGCACCAGACGATCGCCACTGCCTTGCGGCCCCACAGCTCCTCCGGGAACGGCGCCGCGCCGGGGATCGTGATTGTGCCGAGCCAGCCACTGAGCTCCTCCGGCAGCGACGGGTGCAGCTCGCGGTACCACCGCATCACATCGGCCACATCGGCGATGTCGTACAGCACCGGGCCACCGATGATCGTGCCGCCGGCGCCGATGTCGTGGCAGCGGAACGTGAACGAGGTAACCACGCCGAAGTTGCCGCCGCCTCCGCGCAGCGCCCAGAACAGGTCGCTGTGTGAGCTTTCGCTGGCCGTGACGAACGTGCCGTCCGCGAGGACGATGTCGGCGGCGAGCAGGTTGTCGACCGTGAGACCGAAGCGCCGCGAGAGATATCCGATGCCGCCGCCCAGCGTCAGCCCGGCGACCCCCGTAGAGCCGAGGAAGCCCGACGGCGTGGCCATTCCGAACCTGACCGTCGCATGGTCGACGTCTGCCCAGGTGCACCCGGCGTCGACCCGGACCGTGTGATTCTCCGGGCTGACCGTGGTGCTGCGCAGCAGCGAGAGGTCGATAACCAGCGCGTCGTCCCAGACGCCGAGGCCGCCGGCGTTGTGGCCGCCGCTGCGGATAGCGAGCTCGACGTTGTGTTCGCCGCCGAACCGCACGCAGGCGATCACGTCGCTGACGTCGCGGCAGTACGCGATCGCGGCCGGCCGCTTGTCGATCATCGCGTTGTAGACCGAGCGGGCCTGGTCGTAGCCCGGATCATCCGGTAGGACCAGGTCGCCGCGCAGCGTGGCGGCAAGATCCGCATACGTGATGCCGCCCGTAACGAGGGTCATGTGGATTCCTTTCAATAAGTCACTCAGGTATGCGGCCACGTTAGAAACCCGGGCGTTCGCGCAGCGTTCGGCGGCAGCGCCGGCATCAGCCCAGCAGCCGAACGTCTCGCTCACAGCGCCGGACGAGCGCCACACTGCCGTGGGCCGCGGCCAGCTCCGCCGCCGCCCGGAGCCGCGCGAGCGCCGACTTCTCGTCGTCGTCATGGGCCGCGCGCATCCGCATTACCTCGGGCAGCCACCACACATCGTCGTGCGCGCGTCCGGTGACCAGCGCGGCGTCGAGGATTGCCCGAGCGGTGTCCGGCCGGTTGTTGCGCACCCACAGGTCGGCGAGCAACGAGAGCCAGTACGGCATGCGGGCCAGCGATCCCTCTGCCTTGAGGTTGCTGATGCCGCGCCGGGCCAGCTCGATGCCGCCCTCGTCCTGGCTGGACCAGCCATCGAGAATCAGCGCCCACTCGCGGTAATAGGCGAAGCCGTGGCGTTCGCACAGCTCGCGCAGCTCCTCGACGATCGCGCGCAGGCTCGCCGTATCGCCGCGCATTTGGTGGGTGATCCCGCCGTAGGCCAGGGCAACGGTGAGGATGTACGGATGCTCACTCTCCCGGCCGAGCTTGATCGCGGCCGCGCAGCTGGCCAGGGCCGCATCGTCATTCCCCACCAGCCAGTGGGCGTGGGCCGCCCAGGCGGTGCCGTGCACATCGGGCCGGGTCCCGACGGTCAGCATGAAGCCATCGCTGCCCACCCTGGCGGCCAGCTCGAACGATCGCAACGCCTCTATGGGTTTGCCGAGAATGACCGCCGACCCGCCGGCGGCGAAGTGCGCCGGACCGCTCAATTCGGAGTCGGGATCGACGAGGGTCAGCGCGCGGGCGGCCGTCTCGTAGGCGTCGGTGGTACGCCCCTGCACGATCCGCGAGGCGAACAGCCCGACGAGGTCGGTGAGCATCGACTCGTTGCGCCCAAGTGATTCCGCCAGGGTGACCGATCGTTCGAGGACCTGCTGCAGCTCGGGCGACGAGTAGCCAAACCGAGCGTTGAGCGGCGCCGCCATGGCTTCCAGCACGCTGAGTTCCTGGGCGTCCCGACTGCGCCCGGCCGGCTGACCGCGCACGATCGACAGCGACTCCGTGTGCAGCCGGATCGCCTCGGCGTGCGCGAACAGACCGGCGGCCAGATCGGCCGCCCGCTGGTAGTAGTGCACGGCGCGCTCGGGTCGGCCGCCGCGCGCATATTGCTGCGCCAGCTGGGCCGAGACGGCATCGGTATCGGCGGCGTGGACCAGCTCGAGACCCTGCGCGATGCGCCGGTGTAACAGCCAGCGTTTCGGCGGACTGACCTGCGCATATGCGGCTTCGCGGAGCAGGTCGTGGGAGAAGTCGTACCCGTCACGGAGCTCGTGCATGATCCGGCGCCGCCACAGCTCGTCGACCGCCTCCACCACCACACCGGGCTCAAGATCGCTCGCCTCGGTCAGCAGCTCGAGGCTGAAGTCCGTCCCGACCGCCGCCGCGAGCCCGGCCACCTCCCGAGCAGGTGCGCTCGCCTGCTCCAGGCGGTTGCGCAGGACCGAGCTCAGATCAGGCGCACTGCCCGGGTCGGCGCTGCCGCGGACCGCCTCTATTACATAGAGCGGGAATCCGCCCGTTGTCGCCTGCAGCAGGGTCGCCTCGGTCTCGGCCAGTGCCCGCCCGGAGATCGTCTCGGCGAGACTTGCGGTGTAGGCGACATCCAGCGGGCTGACCGCGATCTCGGTGAGCAGTGCGGCGGCCCGCATCTGCACGATCCAGCCCATGAGTTCGTGGTCCTCGTCGAGGTGATCGTCGCGGAGCGTCCCGGCGACCATGAGTTGCGCGCCCGGGTTGAGCCGCAGGCAGAACGTCAGGAACGCCAGCGTCTCCTGGTCGCACCATTGCATGTTGTCGCACACCAGCAGCGTCGGTCGGTTGACGCCGAGCAGCGCCCTGGCCAGACCCTCGAAGAATCGGTGGCGTTGCCAGGCGTCCACCATTGCCCGCGAGCCGCCGCCGCGTCGTTTGCCGTGCACCGCACCCGGGCCTTGCGAGATATCCGCATCCGGGCTGCCGCTGGTGGCCGGCACCAGCCGGTCCACCTCGGCCCGCCAGGCATCGTCGAGCGTCACGATCGCCGACTGCACCGCCGGGTTTCGTACCCAGTCCGCCACCGGCGCCAGCGCCAGCCGGCCGGAGGATCCGAAGCACTGACTGCTAGCCACCACCGCGCCCTGCAATCGGGCCAGCTCGGCGATCTCGCTTACCAGCCGGGTCTTTCCGACGCCGGCGCCGCCTCGGACCAGCGCCAGTCCGGGCCGGCCGGCCGAGGTGTTGCGCCACAGGCTCTGCAGTAGGTCGAGCTCGCGCGAGCGGCCGACGAGCCGGGACGCCACGAATCCGGAGCGGCCAGCCACCGCCGGCCTGATATCCGTCGGATCTCCGCCGGCCATTAGCCGCCGGAATGCCTGTCCCGTCGCCCGATCCGGCGTGACGCCGAGCTCACGTTCAAGGACCGAGGCGCAGTGGTGATACGTGCTGACGGCGCCGGCCCGGTCACCCAGGTCGGCCTGCAACTGCATCAGCGCGCGATATCCAACCTCCTCCAACGGCCGGAATTGGATCCGGCGGCGGGCCACCTCCACCGCTCCGGCCAGATCACCCGTCCGGGCCCGCGCCGCACCGACCAGATCGCACATCTCTACGCATTGGTCCTCGAGCTCCGACCTGGCGTCGAGCAGCCAGCCGTCATACATGCCGGGCAGCAGATCGCCTTTGTACTGGGCGATTGCGCGCGCACCGTGCGCGAGCACCCCGGCGCTGTCATCGGCCGCCGCCGCGGCCACGGCGGCCCTGCGTTCGGTGTCGAAAACGCGCACGTCGACGCGGCAGGTTTCGGTGTCGCGCCAGCACAGATCCCGCGACGTCACCACCAGCGACGGTTCGGCCCCCAGCACCTGCCGCAGGTGATGCAACTCGCGGCGCAAATTGGTCAACGCCTGCGCATCGGTCGATTCCGGCCAGAACCGGCCGGCGATGCGCTGCCTCACCTGCGGTAACCCGGCGCAGACGGCCAGAAACGCGACAAGGGCTACCGAGCGCGGCGACCGCGTACCGACGCCGGTTTCGTCGTCGGTAATCGCCTGCTCCCCCAGCAGCGACACGTGCAGCATTCCAACCCCCTTGGGACTCCAAGGTAGGTCACGACTACCGCATTGGTGGCCATTTCCTTTGCAATAATTTTAGAATGGGTAGGTCGCCGGTTCGTCGCGCAGGGTCACCCACTGGTATGTGGTGAATTCCTCCCAGTTGGTCAGACTCCCCGCCCGGCCGCCGTTTCCGGATGCACCTGTCCCGCCGAATGGCACGATCGGCTCGTCCTGCAGCGTTGCGTCGTTGATGTGCACCATGCCGGCCGTCAACCGCTCGGCCAGGGCCAGCCCGCGATTGGGCGACTTGGTGACAATCGAGGCGACCAGGCCGTACTCGGTCGCGTTTGCCAGCCGCACCGCATCGGCATCGTCGGAAAAGATCGTCACCGGCGATACCGGGCCGAATATCTCCTCCGAAAATGCCGGCATCGATTCGGTGACGCCGTCGAGCACGGTCGGCCAATAGAACAGCCCCTCGCGCCGGCCACCGGCCCGGACCGTCGCCCCGGCCGCCACCGATTCGTCCACAATGCGCTGCACATTGTCGGCCTGCTTGGCGTTGATGATCGGTCCGACCTGAATGTCGTCGCCGGATGGATCGCCGACCCGCAGCTTGTCGGCGTGCGCCGCCAACGCCGCGACGTAGTCCGCCGCGATCGACTCATGTACCAGATGCCGGCTGGTGGTCAGGCAGATCTGGCCCTGATGCAGGTTGGTGCCCCACGCACCCAGCCCCGCCGCGGCCTCCACATCGGCGTCGTCGAGCACAATCAACGGGCTGTTGCCGCCGAGCTCCAGCGAAACCTTCTTGGTCGTTTCGGCCGCCGCTCGCGCCACTTCCCGGCCGGCCCGGGTCGAGCCGGTGAACGACACCATTGTTACGTTCGGATCGGTCACCACCGCCGCGCCGATCTCGCCCGGACCGGGAAGCACGGCCAGCAGGCCGGGCGGCAGCCCGGCCTCCTCGAAAAGCCGGCCAAGCACGAGCCCACCGAATACCGGGGTCTGGTGATCCGGCTTCAACACCACCGCATTGCCCAGCGCCAGCGCCGGCGCTACCGCTCGCATCGCCAGTATCAGCGGCGCATTCCACGGCACAATAACGCCGACGACGCCGACCGGAATTCGCCGGGCAAAGCTCAACCGCGGGTACGACGAGGGCAACAACTGACCGTAGGGCTCCTGCAGGAGCGCCGACGCCGCCAGCACCTCGCCGCGGGTGGCGTGCACCTCGTGCGGCGCCCGGGCCATCGGGGCGCCACCCTCGCGGATGTGCCAGCCGATCAGCTCTTCGGTGTGCTCCTCGAGCAGCTCGGCGACCTTGTAGAAGATCTCGGCCCGGGCATCGGGCGGGGTCGCCGCCCAGGCCGGCTGCGCGGCGGCCGCCTTTGCCGCGGCGGCCGCCACGTCCTCCTGGGTGGCCAGCCGGAAGGTGGCCAGAACGTCGCCGGTGGCCGGATTCTGATCGTCGGTGTGCTCGCCGTGCAGCTCGGCAAAGAGCGTGCTCGAAGCGTCGATAAGCCCGGACACCGTGCCTCCATTAATTGTGGACTGATTTGACTTCGGGGTCGCGGTAACGCGGACCGCGGGCCATCACCCGGTCGAGCAGGCCCTCGGACACGTACTCCGGAATCTCCCCGATGCGTACGGGTTGCGGCTGCTGGCCGGTATAGCCCAACAATTCCCGTACCCGCGAATTCATGTAGTAGCCGCCGGTCACGATCATCAAAATCGCTTCGTACGCGGCCGCGTCCAGCTGCTGCAGGGAGTCCAGCGCCTCTTGCGGTTTGTCGATATCGCCGGCCAGCATGAACGCGCGGGCCAGATGCCGTTCCAGATCGGGGCGCGCGGTCAGTACCGCTTTCAAGGCGGTCCCGGCGATATCGACCTCGCTGGCGGCCGGCATACCGTCCGCGGCCGGGATCAACGTGTCCGCGATCGCGACCAGCCAATCGTGCAGGTCGCTCATGCCGGCACCTGTTGCGCACTGCCGGCGGCGGCCAGATGCTCGGCGGCCCGCAATGCCAGCGCGGATATCGTGCTGGTCGGATTCACCCCGCCAGATGTGACAAAAACGCTGCCGTCAATGATGTAGAGATTCGGAATGTCGTGGCTCCGGCACCACGGGTCGACCACCGAGGTGGCCGGATCGGCACCCATCCGGGCAGTGCCGAGCAGGTGCCAGCCGGAATACCGCATCAACGCCTCCGACGCGACCTTATAGGCGCCGGCCTCGGAGACGGACTGCGCGGCCCGTTCGATATGGAAATCCAGCAGCTTGCGGGAATTCTCGCCGACCTTGTACGAAATTCGTGGCGCCGGAATCCCCGACGAATCCACCAGCGTCGGGTCCAGCGTCACCGTATTGCGTTCGTCCGGGAGGTCCTCACCGAATATGCCCCAGCTGACCGTCCGGCCGAGGTGCTCGCGAACGTGTTGATGATGCCCGGAGCCGAATACGGCACTGCCGGCGCGAGTAGGCAGCGCCGCGTTGAGCGGGCCACCGGTCGGGGCCAGGCTCCATTTCGCGCCGCGTACGAATCCGCGGTCGAGATCGGTCTCATAGAACTCGTAACAGGTGATTTTGGCGCCGACGTGGCCGTTCCAGCTCTGCAATGGCTCGTCGAAATACCCCATCACGTTGGCGAACGGGTGCACCATGAGCCGTTTCCCGAGCTGCCCGCTGGAATTGGCCAGACCGTCCGGCCAGCCGGGGCCGGCCGAGTTGAGAAGGATCCGCGGCGTGCCGACCGCATTTGCCGCGAGCAGCACGACGTCTGCTTTGGCCGCGTCCCAGGTGCCATCAGGCCGGACGAATTCGGCGCCAATCGCCAATCCGCGACTATTCACCAGAATGCGGGACACCCTCGCGTGGGTGATCAGCTGCGCGCCATTCGCGATCGCGCCCTGCCAGTGGGTGACATCGGTCGAGGCCTTGGCGCCCTCGGGACAGCCCTGCATGCACGCGCCGTATTGCACGCACGGCCGCCGACCTTTGTAGGGAGCGGAGAGCACGGCCTGCGACGCCGGCCACCAATGCCAGCCGAGCCGGTCGTGCGCCCGGGCCACCTTCATTGCCCCGGCGCCGATCGGCAGTGGGGGCAGCGGCGGGTCCTCGCCGGCTGGGTAGGCCGGATCGCCTGCCACACCGGATATCCCGTACGCCCGGTCGGTCTTTTCGTAGTACGGCAGCAGCTCGGCGTAGTCGACCGGCCAGTCATCGGCGACGCCGTCGAGGCTGCGTACCCGGAAGTCCGAGGGCAGCAGCCGCGGCCAGTCCGCCGCGTAGAGCGTCATGCTGCCACCGACGCCCGCGTACATCAGCGGGACGATGTCGGACTCCTCATCGTCGATCGGGTAGTCGACATCGAGCGCACGGACGTTGGGGCTGGCCGACCACTGCTTGCGCGCCTCGAGCTCGTAACTGCGCCGCGGCGCCGGGTAATCGGCCGGTGTCGGCCAGTCGCCCTGCTCAAGACAGGTCACGCTGACCCCCGCCCCGGCCAGTGCGGCGGCCGCCACCCCACCCGCCGCGCCCGCACCGATGATCAGCACGTCGGACTTCTGCATCGATGAACCTGCCTCGCCGAGGGGTCGGGGTTGTAAGCGCTTTCCGGGCGCTCTCTCCGCGAGGCTAATCTGCTCGCAGGTTGCGTGGCAAGACACCATGATCACGAGGCCGGGCCGCCGGGTAACGACCCGATACATCATCACTGGGCGATAAACGCCGGCAGCCGAAAATATTCGTCGTCGACCGGGATTGACCGGTGACCTAATGCGTCCTCACCATAGAAAAGCCTTACTATCCCCTGACGGGAGTCAAGCCATGCGGCGTCGCGGAATTCGAATCGTCTCGATAATCGCAAGTGCGGCGCTTGTCTCGGGGGTGACGGCCGGCAGTGCCAATGCGGATCCGCCGACAACAGTGCAGTCCGGCGCTTGGCAGGCGCTCGCCGATCAGGTCTATGCAAATGGATCGGCCGCTTATAGCCGCCAGGTGGCGGCCGGTAACAATGTGCCCGCATTCCACGTGGCCGCGCTTGCCTGGTATGCCGGACAGCGGTTCGGCTGGCAGGACAGCAGAACGCAAACCTGGCTGCAGCGGGTTTACGACCGGGTCACCGCCAGCGGCGGATATGGCCTCGGATATGCCTATGATGCGTATGGGGACGGCACCACTAATCCGGCCAATACGACGTACACCATTACCACGGCTTGGCATGTCGGGCGATTGTTGATCGCCGGCTACGACGGTGGTGGGATTCCGGCGAGTCGCGTACTAGCTGCGGTGACGGCAATCCTCGATACACCGTCGGCCGACACCAGCCAATGTGTCTCGTACTCGAAATATCCCAACGACACCGGCAAACCATGCGTCTGGAACGTCTCGGCGGCGGCCGCCTGGTTTCTCTGGCGGGCCGACCAACGCGGCATTGTCCCGGCCGGCCGGGATGCGGAGATCCTGACCAAGCTGCGCACGTGGCGCGATTACGTCCGGGCGCATTACAGCACCGCGTTGGGCGGCTGGACCTACCAGGACAACACCACGGCGCTGGATGATCCCGGCCATCTCGCGGCGACTGTTTCGGCGATGTACGAGCTCGACCCAACCATTGGCGTTACCGCGCTGCCCGCGTATTTCAGCCACTACGCTACGGCCGTCTCCGCTGTCGACGTATTGATCTACGACTGCAGCAAGGTCGACGCCGACTACGGCGGGGTGAATTCCTATGCGCGTGCGGTCAGTGGCCTGTCGGACGCCGATATCGTGGCGAAGAGCGCGTACGCACCGGTGGCGCTGCGGGTCCAGACAAGCTGCGATTAATTGGATATGCCGCTCGGGGTTGAGCTCGCCTGGGCCCGCCGATCTTGGCGTTAGCGGCTCGTTCCGCCCGGAATCGGCGACCACCCCGATCGATCAAAGTGCGCTCTACCGCGCGATTTGGCGCGAATTCGACGGTAGGGCGCACTTTGATCGGCGCTGTACGCACAATGTTGACGAAGCCCGGATGGGCGCGGCGATCATGCACGGTTGCCTGGTTGACGCGCGATTTCATGATCGTGATGGCGAAACCGTCGGAATCCAGCGGGTTTGCCCATCACGATCATGGTCGATCACCACAGGGCCGTCGGGTTGACGCCTATATTCCACCAGTGGCCTTCAACGTAAGTTCCGATGCGTACGCCCGATTCATGGGTCGATATTCCGAACCGTTGGCGGCGAAATTCGCCGACCTGGCCGGCGTGCACTCCGGGCAGCGCGCGCTGGATGTTGGGTGCGGGCCGGGCGCGTTGACCGCGCAGCTGGTGGAACGCCTCGGCACCGAAGCGGTATCAGCGGTCGACCCGTCGCCACCATTCGTCGCCGCGGTCCGGGCACGCTTTCCCGAGATCGATGCCCGGTCCGCCGTCGCTGAGGAACTCCCCTTTCCGGACGACACCTTTCACCTCGCACTGGCCCAGCTGGTCGTGCATTTCATGGCAGACCCGGTCGCCGGGCTGCGCGAAATGGGCCGAGTGACGCGACCCGGTGGCACGATCGCGGCCTGCGTGTGGGACCACGCCGAAGGGCCGGTCAGCACATTCTGGCGAGCCGCTCGCGAGCTCGATCCGACGGTGCGGGACGAGTCCGAGCTCGCCGGCGCCCGGGAAGGACACCTGGCGGTGCTGTGCACAGCGGCCGGTCTCACCGACGTCGAATCTGCGTCGTTGACGGTCGAGGCGCGGTTCGACACATTCGGCGAGTGGTGGGAGCCCTACACGCTGGGCGTCGGACCGGCCGGCGACCTGGTCGCCCAACTGGATGACACTCAGCGCGACGCCCTGCGGACTCGATGCGCCGAATTGCTGCCGCCGGCGCCGTTCACGATCACCGCGTCAGCCTGGTGCGCCCGCGCCCGCTCCTAGCCCGAGAAGCACCGCGACGAGCCAATGGTGACGGGCAAACGCCGGCCCGGGACTCGCAAGCAGGTCTATTCGATCCGACTTGCGGCCGAGCAGATCGAGCAGATTGAGCAGATCGCGGCCGGCGCTGGCGTTCCCGCATCTGGGTTAGTACGCGACTGGGTGCTACAGGCGCTTGCCGCGGCACGTTCCGGTGACACCACAGTCGCCGCGGTCGTCGAACGACTCTCCAATGACGTCGCCGAATTGCGCCGCGTCGTCAATGCATAGAACGGCATCGACCCCTCGGCGGAGCGGTCGGTCGGGGCGCGGGCGTGAGTGGCGCGGAGGCGGCTAGGTCGGCGGACGGGGGCTATGCGCGTAAGCGCTCAGAACACTTGCCCAGCGTGCATATGTGCGCGCATAATGCCGGCGACCGGCTTCGCAATCGACCCGGGAGGTCCCCCATGCCGCTGAAGTCCATCTCCGTGCGGCGGGCATGGGGTGCGATTGCGGTTGGCAGCGCCGCGCTGCTGTGTGTGACGTCCGCTCCGTTGATCGGAACGGCGGCGGCCGCCGACCCGTACTCCATCTCCATCGGACCGGTGGGCACCTATCCGGACCCCACTGACACCCCGGCGGGTCCCTACATCGACAAAGATGGGACGTTCTACCTCCAGCAGTCCGCGTCGCTCTACGGTGCCGCGGACCCGCACTACTGGGACTTCTTCACCGGCACCAACCTTGCCGACGCCAAGCGGGACGCCGCGATCAGTGACGCGGTCAATCCGGATAACCCCGAGGACAAAAACAACGACACGATCTGGCGGTGCAACAACAGCCCGACCGGCACTGAAGCGACATCCGCGCCGGGTACCGGCTACGCCGAACGCAACTACTGCGACCTGATGGGTGTCTGGGTCGACCCGGACACCGGAAACTGGATCGGCTTGGTGCACAACGAGTTCACCCCGATTCCCTTTCCAGGCGCAGTCGGATTTCAGCACTACGACGCGATCGACTACGCGGTGTCGACCGACCAGGGCAAGACCTGGACGATAAAGGGACACGCGATCACCTCGCCGTACAGCACCAAGCGTAATGACACCGCGGCGTTCCCCAACGACACCTGGGATTACGGCGACGGCGACCCGCGGCTCTACGTCGACTATCGGACCGGGTATTTCTACGTCTATTACGGATCCCGGATTCAGAACAAATCCGGTGCCGCCGAAACCACCAGCCTCGCACATGTGGCGCGCGCACCGATCTCGGGCAAGATGGCCAGTGGCACCTGGCGCAAGTGGTACGACGGCTCCTGGCAGCAACCCGGTATCGGCGGGAACGAAAGCAATATGCTGCCGGTGACCGCGGCCGATCCGAGCGGCTTCACCGCCCCGGCGAACGACTACAGCCCGCACAATCCCGGCCGGGTGAATGCGCAGATCGCGGCAGACACTATCCCGTCGAAATCACCGCTGCTGGTGATGAACATTTCCTACGACGCCTATCTCGGGCTCTACCTCGGCGAGCCCGAGACCGTCGACCAGAGCAACCCGGCCTCCCAGCAGATTTATGCCACCACGGATCTGAACAGCCAGCGGTGGCGGCTGATTGGCGACACCGGCAATTACAAAACCGACTCCTGGTACCGCTGGATCGTCGACGCCGCCAATCTCAGCAACCCGACCGTGGTCGGCAAAACCTTCCGTGCCTATTGTTCGATCGCCTGCTCGAATTCCGACGGCGAATACATCGACATCACCATTGATTCGCCGCACCGGTCACGCCCGGTCAGCGAACGTTTGGCATATCAGATCATCAGCGGCGACCATCGGTCGCTGGCGCAGAACGGCGGTGCTGTCACCTCCACGCCGGCGAGCTGGTCGCCCGGCGCGTTATGGCGATTCGTGAGCAACGGCGACGGCTCGTACCAGATCCGCAACGCGGCCTCCGGCAAGGCGCTCGGGGTGAATTCCAGCTCCACTGCACAGCGGGCGTGGGGCACCACACCGCAGCTGCGCCGCGTCGGTTCCGACGGCCCGAGCCTCGGACAGGAATGGTTCATCGTGGGCAGCGGCCGGCAGATCCGGCTGGTGAACCGTTACAGCGGGCTGGTGCTCAGCCTCTCGTCGGCCCAGAGTCGCCGGGCCGACACAACTCCCGCCCGCACCTGGACCGACCACACCGGCAGCCCGATCGGCGGCGGGCGCAACGCCGGGGAGCAGTCGTTGGCCCTGATCCCACACGAATTATGATCACCGAAGTCGAACGAAAGATTTCTCCATGCCGCACCTTTTGCATATCGACTCATCCGCCGCTGGTGAGGCTTCCCGGTCGCGGGCGATCACGGCGGCCTTTGCCCAGGCGTGGGAGTCGCGCGGTGCCGACCACACGATCACCTACCGCGACCTGCACCGTGAGCCGCTGCCGCACCTGGCCGACGCCGAGCTGCATTACGCACCGCGGCTCCGCCGGGCCGACGCCGCACCACCAGCCGATGCCGAAGCCTTGCAGCAGGAGCTGATCGCCGAGCTCATTGCCGCGGACGTATTGCTTGTCGGCGCGCCGATGTACAACTACTCGCTGCCATCGACGCTGAAAGCGTGGGTCGACAACATCCACGTTCTGGGCGTGACCACCACTTTCGACGAGCCGACCAAGCCGGTTGCGGGTCGGCCGGCGGTGGTTGTGTCGAGCCGGGGCGGCTTCTACGGCGAGGGGTCACCGACGCCGGACTGGGATCACGCCGTCCCGGTCCTGGACATCGTGCTCGGCTCGGCGCTCGGCATGGACATCACCGTCCTCATCGCCAGCCGCACCTTGTCCGACCGATTGGAGCCATTGCGGCCAATGGCGGACCAGGCCGCGCAGGAACTCGCATACGCAACCAAGGAAGCGATTCGGCTCGCCGGCACGCTCGGGCCCGCGAATGCTTAGCCTGCAGTGATCGCAGCACCACGAGACCGCTACCGTGCGAGATGTGGCCAGCGCGCAAGACCGGTTAATGGCGACGCCATTGGCCGGCGAACGCCTTCTCCTGGAGCCGTTGCGGGTCGAGCACGCCGAGGAGATGGCGGGCCTACTCAACGATCCGCAGCTGCACAGCTTCATCGGGGGCCGGCCGGCGACCGTCGCCGAGCTGCGAAGCCGCTACGCCAAACAAATCGTCGGTCGTTCGGCGGACGGCTCGCAGCGTTGGCTGAATTGGGTCGCCCGCCGCCAGGAGGACGCCCAACTCGTCGGCTTCGTCCAAGCCACGGTGTCCTACCGAGAACGGCAACCCTGGGCCGAGACCGCGTGGGTAATCGGCACTGCCTACCAGGGTCGCGGCTATGCCCGTGAGGCCGCTCGACTGATGGTCGACTGGCTGCGAGGTAGCGGCGTCGGCCCAATAGTCGCGCACATTCACCCCGACCATGTCGCGTCCAACTCCGTCGCGCGGCGGATCGGTCTCACCCCAACCGGCGAGCTCGTCGACGGCGAAGTCCGCTGGCTCGGCTGACCGGGGCGCCGCCGGTGACGTACGTGCTGATTGTCATCGCGCGCCGGTTACCGATGGCGCCGAAATCCAGCCGATCAATCCGCGTGCTCAGGAACAAGTCGCAGCTCGTCGATCCGTTCGAAATGCCTACGATTCCGAGTGGCGAAAGGCAGGTCGTAGCGCAGGCAAATGCCGGCCTGCATGCAGTCGGCCATGCCAATGTCTTGCCCGCTCTTTCGGAGACGAGCCGCTACCTCACCGCCCCGAAGTCCTGCCGCCATATCCAGGGGCACGGTGCGCGACCGGCAGAGCCGAAGAATGTCATCTCGGCGTGAATGGAAATCCGCACCAACACGCAACTCAAATGCCGTAATCGACGTGATCCGCAACCGATATTCAGCGATCAGTTTCCGCACAAGCTCGGTGCCGTCGCCCCGCCCGCGCAAAAAATCAATAATCAGATCGGTATCGACGATTACGATGCCCGCCACGTCGCCCGCACCGTGTCGATACGAGAACGCATTTCCTGCTCGTCGGCATCGTCGAGCACGCCCTCCAGACCCAACAGGACGTCGACCTCGTCGGCGGACAGGTCACGGAGGTACCCGGCGAGCGCCTCTTGCACGAGCGGTGAGAACCCGCGCAGCCCGCGCCGATGCGCGATCGCGCTGAGTGCCCGATGCTGCTCGTCGGTGATCTCCACAGTCGTCCGCATGCAGGCATTCTAATGCATGTATGCACCGGGTGCGAGCCCTGCGGCACTCCGCGGGTCTCGCGTACGTCGTGTGATCGGTGTTTCCGTAGGCGATGACATCGCCGGGATCCCCGAGCCGACCACCGCGCGTCGACCTGGCCGGAGGACCGCTGATTACCGCCGGACTGTGAGCGGCCAGCGCCAGACGCCTTGTACCTTGAGCAGGGCCATGCCAAAGGCAAGGTCGTTGTCCGGCTATAACCGGCGTACCGTTCCACTATGGACAGTCAAGCGATTTGATCTACCAAACTGCGCGGAGGCTGTCTCCGGTCAAGGGTGAGAAGCGTTTCTCGGACGGCATTCGACGACGAAAGACCGCCTCTGTTGCCTGGCGGACACCACCTCGAGACCGGCCTGGCCAGCGATTTCTCGGAATTCGCTGAGACTGTTGGTCTCGCCGCCCAACAACAACATGTCGATCCCCAGCCGGCGTGGCGCTTCATCAGCTGCTACCCCGCCGCTAATCACAACTCTGCTGGTCGGTCCGGTCGCGTCGGCGCAGCGGCGCAGGATTGCGATGGTTTCTTCCTCCGGCCAATCGTTCAGCACGGAATGCAGCAGGTACACGTCCGCCCCGGGCGGTAGCGGGTCGAAGAAGCTCTGCCCGACCATCGTGACCCGCTCGGACATCTTGGCCGCCCGGAATGTCTGCGCGGCGCGGGCCACCGTGCCCGGCAGATCGACCAGAGTGCCGCTCACCTGCGGGCGGACACGGAGAATCGCTGCCAGCAGCGCTCCCGTGCCACCGCCGAGGTCGACGACCGTACGCACCGATTCCCAACCACCGGTGATCTCGAATTCGGCGTCGGGCGTGCCATGCCCCGCCGGACCCATCAGGGCATCGAAATCCGCCGCGATCTCGGGATGCGCGGCAAGATCGTCCCAGTACGATGCCCCGAATACCTCGTGATAACCGGGTTTTCCGGTCCGCACGTAGGTCGGCAACGTGGCCCAGGCATGAGCGAAACGGCCCCCAATTCCGTCGAGGCGAAGGAATTGCGTCGCGTCTGACAACCGACGGGCCGCATCGTTCAATACAAAACGACCGGGTGTTGGCTCCTCGAAGACGCCCTTGGCCACAAGGTGCCCGAGAACGTTGTGCAGGGCGTTGGCGTCGGAGCCGGTCGTCGCGGCCAGTCCCTCGATATCGGTGATACCCAAGGCAACATGATCAGCGATCCGCAGCGTCGCCGCGACCCGGACGCACCACGGCGTCTGCAGATCGCTCAAGGCATCGAGATCGACATCGTCGGGCACGATCACACCGTAGCCCGGACGGCCCGAGAGCAAAAGGGCGCGAAGCTTCTCGTGGGCCGATCCGTTTACTGCTGTCGCACAGGCGGTTCGTACGCACTGTGCCCTATCGGTAGGCGCGGGCTTGCAATTCGAAGAGCTCGGCGTATAGCCCATGACGTTCGAGTAATTCGATATGGCTCCCGAGCTCGACGATTCGCCCGTGGTTGAGGACGACGATCAGGTCGGCCATGCGGACGGTGGAGAAGCGGTGCGAGACCAATATGGTGATAGCGCCTACGCTGTGCCGGAATTCGGCTGCAGCTGTGGTCCACCGGGTGAAGAGTTGGTGCTCGGTGTCGGCATCCAGCGCGGCCGTCGGTTCATCGAGAAGCAATAGCAGTGGCGTAGTCCGCATCATCGCCCGCGCAAGGGCGAGTTTTTGCCATTGGCCGCCGGAGAGGTCGATGCCCGCGGGCCAGTTGGGACCCAGTTGCGTGTCGATGCCCGCCGGGAGGGTGGCGGGCAGGTCGGTAGCGCCGGCGCGGTCGAGCGCGGCGGCGACCGCGTCGATGTCATCGAGCGCGGTGAGGTTGCCGATGCCGACGGTGTGGCGCAGGACGAATTCGAACCGAGCGTGATCCTGGAATGCGGCCGAAACATGGGTCCGCCATTCGTTCGGATCCAGGTCGGCGAGGTTGGTGCCGTCGATCGTGATGTGGCCGGAGGTGGGCGGGTAGAGGCCGGCGAGGAGCTTGACGAGGCTGGTCTTCCCGGCGCCGTTGTCTCCGACGATGGCAATCGTCGCTCCGGCAGGCAGATTCAGGGTGATGTTGTGCAGGACGTCGTGGTCACCGGCCGGATATCGGTAGGAGACGCTCGACAGTTGGATGCCCTCGACCAGCCGCTGGGGTGGCGGCACGGTCGCCCCGGCCGCCGGCGTGTGCTGCGCTGCAATGTCGGTGAGGTAGACGAACCGGGCAGCAGCAGCGAGATTGCGGAACCCGAGCTGGATCAGGTCCGCCGACCCGGTGACGAGAGCGAGGACCTGCCCGGCCAATACGGCGGTCAGGCCGGCGTCGCCGATGGTGGCGCGGCCGTGCACGGCGAGCCCGACGACGAACGTGATCGCGGCGAAATAGCCAACCAGGAAGGCAATGCGCCCCAGCAAGCCGAGTATCTGCCCGATGATGTTGACCCGGCGGTGAATGCGTTGGATCTCCGCCTGCGTGCGGTGGAACCGGGCGGTCAGCTCCGCGCCGAGACGAAACAGGCGTACTTCCTTGGCTGGGCCGGGATTCGTGGCCAATTCATAGAGGTGATGGGCGAGCCGGGCCGACGCCGCGGCGCGGTCGTTGCCCAGTCCGAAGAGCTCCCCGGTCTTCGAACTCAACGCCAGAGTGGGGATCGCGAACAGTGGCAACAGCAGCAGTAATGGGCTGACTTCGGCCAGCAAGACACCGGCCACCACAATGCGGATACTGGTGGCGAACATGCCCAACACGCTGGGAATGGCGTTCCCGAGACGCCAGCCCTCGCGGTTCAGCGCGTGCAGCTGATCGAGATATTCGGGTGTCTCGTGAATCTGCAGGGTCGGCGTGCCGCCGACCAAGGCGATCAGCCGTTCATCGACCTCGGCCAATGTGCGATCCCGGAGGGCCACCTCGACTCGCTGACCGGTGTAGCTCAACCCCGCCGACACCGCGATCGCAACGGCCATACCGCACGCGGCGAGCACGATCCGTCCACTGTGGATCGGGTCGATGGCATCAAGCAGCAGCCGCAGCCACCACGCGAACAGCGACGCGGTGAACGCTTGCGCGCCGAGCAGAACGAAGGCTGCCGCCGTACGGGTTCGGTCGGTATGCCAGGCGATCTGCAGCAGTACGCCGGCCGCCCGTCGCCGGCTCACACCAGGACGGTCGCTCATTCTGGCGCCTCGCTTTCGGTGTAGCGCATGGCCTGCTTGCTGAAAAGCCGCGCGTACGTGCCGCCCGCGGCCACGAGTTGCTGATGGCTGCCGTCCTCAGTGATGCCGCCGCCGTCGAGGACGACGATCCGATCGGCGTGCCGGACGGTGGAAAAGCGGTGGCTGATCACGATTGTGGTCAGCCCACGGGTCAACTCGAGGAACCGGTCGTAGACGTCGGCCTCGGCCCGCACATCCAGGTGCGCGGTTGGCTCGTCGAGAATCAGCACGCAGGCGCCTGCCCACACCGCCCGCACCGCCCGGGCCAGGGCGATGCGCTGCCACTGCCCACCCGACAGATCCACGCCGCCGGCGAAGGCGGCAGATAGCGGGGTTTCCAGCCCGTGTGGTAGATCGGTGAGAAGCTCGCCGGCACCGGCACGTTTCGCGGCGGCCGTCGCTCGGTCCGCAGCGTCGAGGTCGTACAGGTGCTCGATCGCACCGAAACCGATGTTGTCGGCCGCGGGCAACTCGTAATGCACGAAGTCCTGGAATATTGCCGCGACATTGCGGCGCCACGAGATCGGGTCGATTTCGGCCAGGTCGATTCCATCGATGCTGATCCGCCCGCGCTGCGGGGATTCCAGGCCGGTCAGCAATTTGGCCAGCGTCGTCTTACCGGCACCGTTGAGCCCAACGATCGCCAGCGACTGGCCGGCCACAATCCGTAAATCCAGACCCTCATACACCGGTGCGTGGCGGCCCGGATAGGTGAATTCCACCCGCTCGAACCGGATCTCCTGCCGCGGCATTCGGTCAGCCGCGACCGTGCCGGTAGGACGCTCACCCAGCGCGGCCACCGCGTTTTCGACCTCGACTACATCCGGGATCCGGCTCGCACCCCAGCCGATCAGCAGATCACCCTCCTGATCGGCGAGCATCGCCATCCCGACCAGACCCTGAACCAGCACCGTCACCGCACCGATGCTCATCGTCGCGTCGATCACGGACCGAGCCGCCCACAACAGCACAGCCGCATTGCCGACAATCACCAGGGCCAGCAGGAGTATCCGAGTCCTGCGCTTCACCCGTCGCGCCGACGCCAACTGATCGATGACCACATTCCGATGGCGCCGGTAGCCATCGCCCACCCAACCGACGAGCCCGAAGATCCGCAGCTCCTTGGCCCAGCCCGGCATCAACGCGATGGTCTTGAAATAGCCGGCGCGTCGCATGGGAAAACCTGCGCTCTCGGCCTCGAACAATCGGTAGTCCGCCCCGAGTCGGCGACCCACCAGGACCCAGACAGCCGTCAGGATCACCGCCGCGATCGGCCACACCGTGGCGACCAGGACCGCCGCACCGATCCCCTGCACCTGCGCGGCCCATTTGGCGCCGAGCCCGTCGACGAGATCACCCGGCTCCTGCCCTGCCAGCGTGGCGATCTGGTCCAACCGACCGGCCGAGGTCGGATCCTCGAACAACTCCAGTCCCGGCGCATTCAACGTTGCCGCCATCACCCGCGCCAGCAGGTACTCCTCATACCGCCGGTACAGGTCCGCCTGCACAAGTGCCCGACCCGCCGCCGCCAGCGCATCTGCCAGCAGCACGACGGCCATCGCGACCAGCGTCAATTGCAGATGGTGGCCGGACGGTGAATCGAATCCGCCGCGAACCGCGGACGGAAGCTGGGTCACCAGCCGCGCCACCAGCGCGGCGAATACCGCTGGCAACGCACCGGTCAACGCGGTCAATCCGACCCACAGCGTCACACAACCCGGGAACGCCCGCGCCAACGCCTTCGACGCAACCCACCGCACTCGCGGTGGCCGTCGCCTGGACCTATGAGTTTTACCTACCCCGCACTCGACGAGCCTGACATGCTCACCCCGTTTTGTCACGAGTAACCCTCAAATAGGGTTAAACACCCGGGTCCGCGCC
>Ga0137412_10000117_pt1 | contig 46915 bp, 49 predicted proteins | sample CZODoug2_1_16fun_FD_122160 | JGI IMG/M metagenome (GOLD analysis project Ga0137412, IMG submission 122160) | Vadose zone soil fungal communities from Angelo Coast Range Reserve, California, USA - CZODoug2_1_16fungal (Hybrid Assembly) | ecosystem: Environmental > Terrestrial > Soil > Vadose zone...
AGCACTCTGTTCAGACTGCCCCGCTTTAACGGGGAGGAAGGTGGGGACGACGTCAAGTCAGTATGGCCCTTACGGCCAGGGCTGCACACGTACTACAATGCCCAGTACAGAACGATCCGAGACCGCAAGGTGGAGGTAATCTAGTAAAACTGGGCCCAGTTCGGATTGGAGTCTGCAACTCGACTCCATGAAGCCGGAATCGCTAGTAATGGCGCATCAGCTACGGCGCCGTGAATACGTTCCCGGGCCTTGTACACACCGCCCGTCACATCATGGAAGTCGCTTGTAGCCGAAGTCGGCGTGCTAACCGCAAGGAGGCAGCCGCCTACGCTATGAGCGGTAACTGGGATGAAGTCGTAACAAGGTAGCCGTAGGGGAACCTGCGGCTGGATCACCTCCTTTCTAAGGAGTAAGCGCAGAGATTAGAATCCAGACTTCCAAGTCGAAGATTCAAATTCTCTTGCGATAGGTCGACGGCTAAATCCAGGAGCTAATCAAATTGATGGGTTCTTGGACATGCCGTGAAGACTTTGGAATCGAAAGAAACCGGAGCTTCAAAGAAGATTACGATAACGCACAATTCAGTCTTTGCTGCACATCGACTGCAATGCCGGATGACGATTCGCAAGATCGACATCCGGCATTTTGGTTTGGCGACAAGATGCCCGCCCCGCTCACGATATCTGCCCGGCAAGTATCTTTGCGACAAAACGCGCGATGGCTTCTCCCACTTCGGCTGGGGCGTCTTCTTGCAAAAAGTGTGCGCCCTTTACTGTAATCTCTTGCTGATTTGGCCACGCGCGACAGAACTGTGGTTGCGCGCCAATCAAGAATCCGCCTGGATCCCCGTTAATGAACAACTCCGGTCTAGGACTGCCAGCCAGCACATTCCAACACAATCGGAAGCCAGAGAGCGGCCAAATGGTATCAGGTGAGGATGATATTCCGCCAAAGACACGAAAAAGTTGGATTACCATGGAGGAAAACAATCGCGTCCCCCTTGCCCACATCGACATAAGCGATATTGGTATCAAGCAGCGAAACACGTTTCCGATATGAAGGATCTTCAGTCGAAATTAGGGGCTGCGGCATGACGCTTGTTCGCTCAACTTTTCGGCACACGCAATCGCCATTCAGCCTTTGCTACTGCCGATCGACAGTGCGGGATGGCGATTGCAAGACCGACCCCAGGGATTAGCCGAACCTCTTTGTTCGGTCCCTGCTCTATTTAATTAGATGTTGAGCGTCCGGCGTTGGGCGTTTGACTTTAATTCTTCGGCTTCCTTCCCTCCTCAACGTCGTGCAGGTCCACCCACGTTTGAATGTCGCCGCGATTTGCGAAGCCTGCCCGCTCCTTTGCTGCTTGCAGGTCTGCGCTCGCCTCATCTCGCCAGCCACGCTTGCTTAGAAACGCATTCCAGATCGCGATTTCCTCTTCGTTAGGCCGGTGGCCACGCTCGAAGCACCATTCGAGAATTTCTTCATCCGATCCACCTTTCAGTGTTCGTTCCACAAGGTCATTGTAATTTACATCGAGAAATCTTGTGCAACGGGCGTCGAACATCGTCGAATCTTCATCGACTCCGGTAAAATAGTCCGGCGGCAATTCACCTCGGGCTTTTAGTCGGATCTTGTCCAGCATCCGGGCAAAATAGATCAGGCCTTTCGTCTCAATGTGATCGCTACAGGGAGTTTGAGTTTGCATTCAAAGAAAAGCTTCTGGTCTTGTGGTAAAGTGTCAACGGTCCACTCGGCCTGAAATGGCCAGACCACTTCGACGGGAGCTTGCGGTTACTGGTAGTTGGTTTAATGAGCACATCCGGAATCGTGAAAGGAGTCTCAGCTAGAAAGTCAGATAAGAAGCAGCGTCGCCGCCATTCGATCATGGCTTTCGAAATGATTCGGTTGGATCGCGCTTCGGATGAGCCGCTCCATGAACAACTTTACCGACAGATTCGCGATGAATTGGTTTCAGCAACTTTCAACAACAACTCTTCCCGACTCCCCTCCTCTCGCGAGCTGGCGGTCGATCTGGGAGTATCCCGATTCACTGTAAACGTCGCTTTCTCGAGGCTTCATTCCGAAGGCTATCTTCGATCGAAAATCGGATCGGGCACGTTCATCGCCGAGCCGTTGCCCGAAACTTTTCTGAGTGCTCGGTCTACGAGGGTCGAACCGCACATAGAACGCCCGCCTCGTCTTTCCGAGCGGGTAAGAAATATTCCTGATCGCCGAGCTGGGAAACAGTTCGATTTTGGAATCGCCGGCCCGCCCGGCGTCACATTTGTCCCCGCGATGGCCGCGCTCGACGAATTTCCGATCGCAATTTGGGAACGACTCAGAGCAGAAGTCCTCGCAAAAAAGGGAGCGCACCTGCTCCAGTATGCTTCAAGCCGCGGTGATCCCGACTTGCGCAAGGCGCTCGCAACTTATTTGTGCGATTACAGAGGTGCGCGCTGTCATCCGGACCAGATCATCATTACCGCTGGTACACAGCAGGCGATGATGATCAGCGCGATGGCCCTCGTGAATCGGGGGGAGGTTGCGTGGATTGAAGATCCGGGATTTTACCAGGCTCGTCGAGCCTTTGGGTTCGCCGGAGCAACCGTTGTTCCAAGACCTGTCGACAGAGAGGGGATCACAATCGCGCGCCCGTCGAAACAGCGCTCGCCGAAAATCATCTATGTCACTCCTTCTCATCAATTCCCGCTTGGCATGACAATGAGTCTCTCGCGAAGAACAGCTTTGATCGATTTTGCGCGCACCTGTGACGCATACATTTTCGAGGACGACCATAACTCCGAATTTCGTTATATCGGTCCTCCGCTCCCATGCTTACAGGGTCTTGATAACGCCGGCCGTGTCATCTATGCAGGCACAATGAGTAAGATCCTCTACCCATCCTTGCGCCTGGGTTATATCCTGGCGCCGGAGCAGTTAGTAGAACCGATGATCAAGATTCGCGCCGTGATGGATCAACACTCTCCCGCGATTGATCAGGCGACGCTGGCTCGATTCCTGACCGAGGGATTTTTCCTGAGTCATATCAAGCGGATGCGAAAACTATATTCCGACCGAAGAGAATACTTCATCGAACAATTCAACAATTTGTTGAGTAAGTATTTTATCCTGGAAATTCCAGAAGCTGGATTGCATTTCGTCGCCTGGCTACGACGGAAAACAGACCTGCCATTAATCACTCGTGTCTGCAGTGAGATCGGTTTCAGGCCATCGCCATTGTCGTCCTGCTTTATGAAAGCACAGCCGGAGCCCGCGCTCACTTTCGGATTCGCCGCATGGTCGCGAGCGCAGATTCGCGAAGGTCTCAGCAAGTTCGCGGCGGCGCTAAATTCGAAATTGAATTAAGTCATTTCGACAAATCGCCATCTTTCGGCGGTCCTCTTTTACCAGCTTTTCATCAATCCCTTCGAATCTCGCGAAGAAGGTTTGATTCTCTGCGCTGGGAATCGACAAATCGAACCGTGAATCAAGTGAAATGGCTCGTACCAAATCTGCCAAGTGGCTCTGGTCGTGACTTAAAGCCAGTCCCTAAAGTGTCGTCATGAAAAAATTAAACAAAGGAGACAAAACATGACAACACAACTTATAACCAAAGGAACCACCCAAATTCTTTTCAGTGTTCTGATCGCTGTCTGCTGCGCTGCGACTCTGGCACCCGTGCATGCACAGAGGCCGGAAGCAACAAAAGCGAGACTGCACTATCAGGTATCGACCCTTCCCGATTTCGGCGGCACGAGTAGCGGCGGAAATAGCATCAATGACCAGAGCTGGGTGGCAGGCTATTCCAGACTGCCGGATAGGAACCGGCACGCTACGCTGTGGCGAAACAGTTTGCTCTCCGACCTCGGCACACTTGGCGGACCAAACAGCAGTGTCACATGGAACGTGAAAAATACGGCGGGAATCATCGTGGGTATTTCCCAGACTGCTGACCCGGAGCCATTAGGGGAGGCCTGGAGTAGCGCGTTTTTCTACAGTACGCCTAACAACGTCGGCTATATCAACCTTGGGTTCGTTTGGGAAAACAACCAGATGAGGGGATTGCCCAATTTTCCTGGAGGAAATAATGGCTTTGCCACAGGAGCCAACAATTTGGGTCAGGTAGTGGGCTGGGCGGAGACTGGTGTTCATGATCCCACGTGTTGCTGCACCCAAGTCCTCCAGTTTCTCCCAGCCGTGTGGGACCTTGGATCAGAAGACCAGATCCACGACCTCCCTTTGATCTCCGGCGACACCTCAGGAGCCGCCACGGCGATCAACGATAATGGTCAAATCGTGGGCATCTCCGGCATCTGCGACCAAGCCGTTGGAAGACATACGGCAAAACACGCCGTGCTTTGGGAAAATGGCACTGTGACTGATATTTATCCAAATCCGCCAGCCCCGTGGTGGAATACGCCGACGGCGATCAATCAACGAGGCGATGTAGTCGGGTTTGCCGGCGACCCCGCGTTTGTTGGAGGCGACGTCTTACACGCTTTCATGTGGACCAGAGAGGATGGCATCCGACAGCTAAAACCTCTGCCAAACCGTGCACCAAAACATGTAGACAGTGAGGCCTACGGTATTAATGAAGCGCGGCAGGTGGTCGGTGTCTCATGCGACGCGGACCAGGTTGATTGTCGTGCAGTTATTTGGGATCACGGCAACACACCAACCGACCTAAACGATTTCAAAGGCAGCTATTCTGGCTTTCTCGCACTTGCGAAAGACATAAATAACAAGGGAGAGATTACGGGTAGAGCTATCGATCCAACTACAGGCTCGTTAATTGCCTATTTGGCGGTACCTGCAGGGGGACATTAACCAGCGGGAAAACAGGACTGCTTCTCGAGCACACGAACACAGCGTCGATCGTTCGAGGCGGACGAATGCCGGATGCCGATTCGCAAGATCGGCATCCGGCCTGGCATTCGTCGAAACCGCGGATGCGCGGCACCTGTGCGCTCCCTTATTTGCAATCCGCGATCCACAATCTAAAGTCGAAAATTCACAAGGGGGCATAGCTCAGTTGGTAGAGCGCCAGCTTTGCAAGCTGGAAGTCAGGGGTTCGAATCCCCTTGCCTCCAAATACTTTATGCAAATTCTGAAGCACGTCTCTCTCAGCGATTGTCACTGTTTTGTGATACTCGCCGCACTCGCCAACGTATACGCGAAGCGCGCCGAAGAAATTTTGGCCACATGCCACGTCTGAAACATTACGTGCCCGGTGAAGCGTTCGACTTTCAGAAATCCGAGCTGGTGCAGTGGCTCATGAACAACGAAAACGCGTTTGATCTAGTCTTCAGCGCGCTCCAGTCGTCGGGGCAATCGTGTTCGACTCGGAGACTGGCGAATGGAAGGGCTGCGACACGCCATGAAAACGACACACGTCTTGAAACTGAATTGCGGCATCACATGCACGCTGCACTTCGACGAAGAAACTGCGGACATGGATGCTCTCGGAACCCCAAGGCGCAACTGATCGAATCGACGGCGGATCGCGTGTTTTTACCGCTTCCGCTCTGATGCTATGAGCGAACGTTGCGTTCGCTGAAACCGCCGACCCTCGCGTAATGCTTCGATGATCGCGCGCCGCGCCGATGAGCGTCGAGAATCATTGATGGTGCCGGATGACTCGCAACACGGCGGGCGCTGTCGGCGTCGATCTAGGCGGCAAAACAGTGCAACGCAACGGCTCTGCAGCCGCATCGATTCGCCCTGCGTTCAATTCGCACGGCGGTCATTCAAGATTCCGAACGCTACTTAACCACGTTCCAGAACCAAAGTGCAAACAGCCCGTGCGTGCTTGGATTTGGATGCAAACCATCGGCGACCGTACCTGTTCCATTCCAAAGTCGAAAGACGTCAACAGTAGCGTATTTCGTGTTGCGATGGCGTCGCCTGAAATTCTTTATCATCGTGCTGTATTGCGCGTTGAAAGCGGTGAAGGCTTTGCGTAACGCGCGGAGTTTCTTGCGCGAATAAGTGCGCTGGTAGTAGATCGTCTTGGTCAAGTCCGGCAGGTTCGGCATTAACACCGAGCGGAAGCCTTGCTGGTAGGCTATGTCTATTCCCGATGTATAAGCTGGACGGTATTGCGCCACGCGCAATGGCTTGTCTAATACAGGAAACAACCATATAACGAGCAACGCACCGGCCTTTGATCCAGTCGGCATACTTTGCAACTGAGCAATTAAACCTGGGCGCGGCGGCGATGTGATGGTCAATAGCTGTGCGCTCGGTTGGGCTTTATTGTTGGCTTGGATATAAGTGAAGCCAAGCCTCCGAGATAATTTCCCGGGCCACGCTTGATAGCCAGTCGCTTGCGTTGCTGCGCTGTACGAGTTCCCGCAGACATAAAGCGATGTGATTTTTGTGCTCATTGAAGATTCCGAAAGGTCTTACTCAGCATGAAAATCCGAATAAATTTCGTGTCATCTTTCGGCGCGCGCAACTCGACAAACTCGCCGCGATTCGCGCGCGGTGTCGTAGTGCAGGCGAATCCATTTAAGAATCGGGGGCTCATCCGTTGGTGGTGTCCGGCCCTGTGCTTTCAACGGCGGGCAAGATAAATGCCTTGGCAAGGCGTTTGCGCGAATGTTCTCAGATCGTTTGCAGCTGCAATGGGCACTAGCGGGAGCGTAATCGCCTTGCCTCCAGTCTTCGCTCGCGTTAAAGAGGAGAGTGAAGACTGTCGCGCCGTAGTCCCGCGGCTGCGGGACGAAGGCGGACACAGTTCGGTTTGTGAACAGTGATCTGTGATCACAAAAATCACGCAGGCCTCTTGACCGATCACCGATCACTGTTCACTATTCACTTCCGCGAAGCGGGCCTGTAGCTCAGTTGGTTAGAGCATGCGCTTGATAAGCGCAGGGTCACTGGTTCGAGCCCAGTCAGGCCCATTCCCATTTTCCTCGGCTCAAAACTGAAAATAAACGAACGGCACCTGGCCGGTAGCGGGAAACAGCTCGAGCGCCAAAAACGCGCAAACGTATGCTGGAACTTGAATACGCGCCGGTTGAAGTGCGAGACGGTCAATAAATTGAGTGCGTTCTTGGGCGACTGCCAAAAACAGCGAAATAAAAATCAGCACGATCGTCCCGGTGGTGAGCAAAAACTCACCGGGGACGTGTTGGAAACCGAACAACGCGCTTAAGACATACCCGCTGGCCTGAAGCGTCCTTGGACGAAAGAAAGCCATACTTACTGTGCAGGACAGAAACATCAGGGCAACACTAAGCGGCACAAAGTAGCGCTTCCTCATAACATCGGCGATTGCTGTTCCTTTTGCCGCTCGATTGAAGAAACGGTACCCGACTAACAGGATCCCGTGATATGCTCCCCAGGCGACAAATGTCCAGTTAGCTCCATGCCATAATCCTACGAGTATCATAACCATCATAAGGTTACGGTACAACACGAAGTGTCCTTTCCTTCCTCGACTAAATGGCATGAACAAATAGTCCCGGACCCACGTGGAGAGGGTTATATGCCACCTCTGCCAGAAGTCGGGTGGATTTCGGGCCAGGAATGGCCGTGCAAAATTAAGCGGAAACTCAAACCCCAGCAGCTTGGCGCAACCACGAGCGATATCGGTGTAACCAGAGAAATCGAAAAACACCTGCATGAAAAAAGCGATGCAGCCCGACCAGGCGGCCAGCCAGCCCGGGTGCGCCGCCGGATCATTGAAATATCCATCGGACACGACGGCGAATCGATCCGCGAATACCATCTTCTTAATCAGACCAGCCAGAACAAGAACAATGCCGCTCTGCACCATAATCGCCGCCGGGCGACGCCAATATTGAATTTGTGAGATGAATTGCCGGGCTCGAATGATTGGACCCGCAATCAGGTGAGGGAAAAACGCGATAAACAGCGCGTAGTCGACGAAGTTTCGAACGGCCTTCATCTTCCCCCAATAGACATCGATGGTGTAGGAAAGACTGGCAAAAGTGTAAAAGCTGACGCCTACAGGGAGAATAATTTGCAAGACCACCGATGACTCCGGGACATGAAGCAGCGTAGCCAGCGAGCCTGCGAAGAAATCGTAATATTTGAAGAAACCAAGAATACCGAGGTTAACTACGAGACTAACAACAAGTAAGAACTTCTTGCGTCCGCCACTGGCTGTCTCCAGCAGAATTCCCAGGTAGTAATCCACTACCGTAGAAGTAAGAATCAACACGATGAATCGTGGATCCCACCACATGTAGAAGATATAACTCGCACCCAGGAGTAAGAACTTGCCGATGCGAAACGGGACGCTGTAAAACAGCGTCGCCACGATCAAGAAGAAGATCCAGTATTGAAAGCTGTTAAATAACATCGAATGGCTCGTTAATAGCTAGTCGGCTTTGTCCATCGGCCTGTCATTTAAACCTTCGCCAGTGGATCTCCGAATATCTGAGCCAGCGTCGCCTAACGACAAGCGGTCTGCTCCTGGTCGTGAGTCGGGTTGAACACGCCCGTTGGAATTGGCCGACCGCAGGCGCCCTACTAACTCAGTCACCAGCGTTTCAGTAAATCGTTGCCGGCCTTTTGAATTAAGGTGGAACCCGTCAAAATAATATTCGGGTTTCTCAAGAAAATCGAACGTTTGTTCGGGAAGAGAAAAAACGGCCCTCTGAGTCGTAATGGCGGGAAAAGCAGCGTGAAATGTCATGGAAGCTCCCGGGAGCCCGGCAAATGGACCGCGAGGTACGGGCGTAAGGACGATCTCGGTCGAGCTGGCCGAATAACGATTCAGAATTCGCTGGATCCCGTCCCGCTGCATTCTCAGGAAATCTTGTGTTTCCGATTGCGATGGCTTCACCAGGCTGTCCCTGACGGCGTCTCTCTGGGCCTCAGTTAATCGCGGTGGAAAAGTTACCTGACCGGTCTTGGCGTCATAGGAAGTGCCGACGATATCATAATCGCGGCCTTTATAGACATCGCGCGCTTGAAGTCTCTTGGGCGCTCGCTGGACGCTTCGCATGCGCGCAATGGGATGTTCGAGAAAGTCCACAACGTCGCTCTGGAATGCCGAGCCTCGCAGTATGCATGCTGTAAATGCTTTGAAGCGACCCGACCACCGCTGAAAAGCGGACGCAAAATTCAAGCAATCTCCATAGCGTAAAAGCGGGGCTGCCATGGAAATCCTCAAAGGGTCAGCGCTGGTCGGTTCAAAGCCGATGCCATAGGGAACCACGATCGCCCAGTAACGGCATCTCGTAGGATCGACTTCTCGCAGCATATAGTCCCATATGTTCACCGCGGAAGCAGGTTCCGCGAGATTCACAAACTTGAATCCATCGAGAGAGCTGAGGTTGTTGGCGACCGCAGGAGAGAATCCCTCCGCCATTCGCGAATCGCCCAAAACCAGCACCTCTTTGAGGCCTGATGAGACGCGATCCCTTTCGGCGCGTGTAATGGCTGCCATTCGCCCCGCGTAAGAATCGGGCGCCAGAATGGAGGTATACAGGCGGGTATGAAAGACCACGCCATCCACACAAATGAAGGCGGCGAGGCCGAGTAGCAGATTTCGGACAACGTGAAGTGGGTGAGGCGATGTAGCCGGCTCAAGCGGAAATTTCGTCCGCACCGGTCCTGTCGAGTTCAAGTAAAGCGCGGCATACAAGACTGCCAGGAGTGCGGCAAACAGCAGCCAGCGTAGTTGAGCATGCGATAATTCTGTTCCTTGAGAATGAGTTTCGGCCTCTGTGGCGACGCCGGAAACGGTTACTGTGGCGAGTAGTGTCCGCCGTTCAGCATCTCCGTAGAGTTCGAAAACATAATTACCCCTCCGAATCCATGAGATAACGCGGCTACCTTCGTTACCTGTAGCGAGAAGAACTGGCGGCCGATGGTTTGCCGTCATGAAAACGAAACCCTTCGATCCATTGCCGGTATTCCAGGCAATATCACAACTGGCGGAATCATCACTGACTTTAACGCGCTCTGGCGTGGCTGTAATCCTGGACGTTCCTTTGCCATCGATGCCCGTTCCCTTGCCTTGCGTGACGCTCCCCGCGATACACGGCGATACCAAACAGACAACAAGCCAAATCCCCGTAGAAGAAAATACGGAGGTGACAGTTGGCATGACCCAACGTTTAACCATGGCAGACAATGACAAAGAATTGCCGGTAATCCTTACTATCATGAGGCGAACATTAGGATTTCCAAGTGCAACGCCGTTAGAGACGTTTCACCGCGCTTTCTGACCTGGTACGATTGGCTCTTCCAAAGGAGCGCATCGGAGAACCTGAAGTGAGAACGTGAACAAATATAATCCTTCAACTGCGATCAGCATTCACGCTGATTATTTCATTAACTCTCTGAAAAAGGCAAGCCACAGAAGAGCGGTGCCTTCAAAATTGTGATTGCACACCTATAGGTCCGCAGATGCTTTTTCGAGCCTGATTGAACGACTCATCCCAAATATCGAGCCGATTAACAGGCCGAGGATTACGCCACCACTGTCGATGATGATATCCCTGACCGAAGCGCCACGAGACGCGACGAACGTCTGGTGAAATTCGTCAGTGGCGGCCACAAACACGCACACACCCAAGACGCTCGCATATAGAATTGGTATCGACCGCTTGAAATTCGTCATCAAAGTCGCAGCGCGAAGCAAAAGGAGCCCCAGAACAGCGTACTCGCCCATGTGCGCACATTTCCGAAGAATGAAGTGAATCGACGCAAGCGTCTCCGCCGAAATATCCGGTTTCAACCAGCGCAAAAATGGAATAATGAATCGCGACGTGTGTTCGGCCGACATCAGATTAGTCGAGCCGAGGAAAATCACGCCAACCCAGACCAGCACAGGCAGCCAGTTCTTTAGAAAACATCGCATTTTGTTTGTTGGGCCTCCGCGGCAGCGGACGCCAATAAATAAATGGCATTTCACAGAAACGCCCTACAAATTTACCGATCTGAAATCCGAAGTCCGCAACAAGTCCACCCGCCGCGGCGGGCAATCCGTGATGAAGGCCAATCCGGCCCTGACTCCCCTCACCTTCGAACCCATTTTCGTGGAACGCATTTGGGGCGGACGGCGTCTCGAATCTGAGTTCGGCAAAAAATTGCCGGCGCAGAAGGCTATCGGGGAATCATGGGAAATAGTAGACCGCTCCGAAGCACAGAGCATCGTGCGCAACGGACCGATGCGTGGGAAAACTTTGCACGAACTCTGGACTCAGAATCGGCACGAAATCTTCGGAGACGTTGCTGATACTCCACGTTTCCCCCTGCTACTGAAGCTTCTTGATGCTCACCAGAAACTTTCCTTGCAAGTGCACCCGCCACGCGAAGTAGCCAGGAGATTCGGGGGCGAACCGAAAACGGAGTTTTGGTACATTGCCGCAACCGATCCAGGTGCCGAGCTTTATCTGGGATTTGGCGAATCGATCACCCGAGATCAGCTTGAAAAGGCATTGCGCCACGGAACGGCAGCCGATTATGTTCAGAAAATCCGCGTCCAATCGGGAGATGCCGCGTTCCTTCCGGCCGGACGTCTTCATGCTGTGGGTGCCGGTATTCTGCTGATCGAAGTCCAGCAGAACAGCGACACCACCTATCGCGTTTTTGATTGGAACCGCGTGGATGACAAAGGCAAGCCGCGTGAGTTACACATCGATCAGGCGCTTCAATGCGTCGATTTTGATGATGTTCGACCGCGACTGTTGCATGCCGAAGGGGAACTGCTCCTGCGGCACGATTTATTTGAGATCCAGAAATGGAATCTCGATTCACCGCGCGAGATTGCCACTCGCGGGCAGTTCGCAATCGCTTGCTGCCTCACCGGCTCACTGCGCTGCGCGGATGTCGATCTTACGCCCGGAAAATTTTTCCTCGTTCCAGCTGAGCTGCGCGACCGAGAAGTGAAGCCGACCAGCAATCAAACAAGCCTCTTAAGAATCACGATTCCAAAATCGTAGGACGTCCGCCGCGGCGGACGCCACTCCACAGCCGTCTCAGAGGGACGGTCTGTAAAATCACACCTGAACCCAAACGCGCCGCACAATCTCGTGATTCTTAACTGGAATCGCGTTTGTCTTTTGGAGCGGCTGGGATGGATTTCGTGCAGAGGGCGCGATGAAGGTACCTGCTGCACATGACGCAAAGCAGAGCAGAACAACCAAAATTTTTGCTCTCCGAGTCATGATTCGGCTTCAGTTTTATTACACACCTTCACTGCAGAGCTTCTCCCAATCGCCGCAAGTAAGTAAAGCCATAAATTCCAGTACTATGCCCGTCCACCCACCGCGGCTGCAATGCGTAGCCGCCTACGAGATCGAAGCCGACGAGCTGAAAACTCTTGTCCGTATACATTACCTGCGGCCGCAAGATATTACCGAGCACGTCGGGTTCGCCACCGCATCCCGCGCAAGGACACGCGCGTCGCAGCGTCTCGAGCTTGAAAAACGATTCCGCGCCGTCATTCCAGGATATGGCAAGCTCGTCTCCTATCTGTTGAATATTTGTTGGTTCGAGCCGCATTAATCGTTCTGCCGTTTAGGTCTCTCGCCGAAAATCGCCGTGCCGACGCGCACGAGGGTCGCGCCTTCCTCGACCGCGATCCAAAAGTCCTGCGTCATTCCCATGGAAAGATGTGGAAATTTCACATCGAATTCTTTCTCGAGCGAATTGCGCAGTTCGCGGAGCTGCACAAAGAATTTCCGGGACGCTTCTGCTTCTTCCGTGAGCGGCGGAATACACATGAGTCCCTCGATCGACAATCGAGGGAGCGCAAGAAGGGATCCGATTTCGGCGCGCAGGGTTTCAGCCTTAAAACCGAACTTGCTCCCCTCGCCCGCCACATTTACTTCCAGTAACGCACGCGGATGCTCTCCCTCCTCGGCCGCAATCCGGTCCACTTCCTGCGCCAGTGCAAGCGAATCGACAGCGTGAAAAAGTTCGAACAACGGCAGTGCGTGCCGGATCTTGTTTTTCTGGAGATGTCCTACGAAATGCCAGCGCAAGTTTGACGGCAGCTCCGGGATTTTCGCCCGGGCTTCCTGGACCCGGCTTTCGCCAAAAAGTGTATGCCCGGCCTCGACTGCCTCGCGCACTTTCTCGGCTGGATGCTTTTTCGTGATCGCCACGAGCTCAATTTCATTTACTGGGCGACCAGCTTTTGCAGCCGCTTGCGTGATTCGCTCGCGAACGCGCTCAAGATTTTCGGCAATCGAGACCATGCAGAATTGTAGGGAAGGCGCTTCGCCTGCCAATGAAAATCAGGAAGGACGGTTTCCAATCCGTCCCAAAATTAGGTGCGGCGGACTAGAGACCACCGTTTCCTATGATTATTTACTCGCCAATCGGAGCATAGTTGGGCAGAACCAGTCGATCATGAAATGCTACTCATTTCTTCTCGGAATTATTATTGCGGCAGTCGCTTGCTCCAGCTTGCTCGCGCAGGAACGAGCCGCCCTCCAGCCTAATGCGACCGTACTCAGCATCCTTCAGGGCAGCGCGGGAAAAGCGGTCGAGTTGCACCTGAGATCCGGCGAAAAGGTCGGAGGGAAAGTTGGCCAGGTAACCGACAACATCGTTTATCTTTCCCATCTGACCGGCGCGGAGTTTTACGACGCCTTCGTAGATGTGAAAGATATTTCGGCGGTGGTAGTTCGTGCCGGCGGCAGATAGCGATCGCTAAGTGTAGCGACGATAACCCAGATCGAGACCTTCTAGACGCTTTTGGATTGTCACGGGCACCGATGAGCAAAATACTGCGGCATGAAATTCACTAAAAACATCGGCATGGTGCTGCTCGCGGTCTATCTGATTATCGATGGCCTTTTAGGATTCGGTTTAAACCTCGGACCATTCGTTTTTCTCTTATACATTGTGGCACTGGCCGCTGGAGTCCTTATTCTCATCGGCAAATAGGCAGTCGCTTGATTCGGCATTCGATGGTCAGCGCTGCGCGTTGGACGTTTGCCGAACTTCTACTCCAGCAATTCTTTCATTTGCGACGCGAGCTTCGGACCTATCCCAGCTTCTTCGTGTTTGAAATAAACGAAGGCCTCAAGCCAGTTTGATTCTTGTTCGCGGACAAACTTGGTCCAGCGTTCGACGTCGCTCTCCGCGTAATCTTCGCGGCGTAGGCGCAGATAGCCGTAATCAGTGGTGATAACCTTTGGCGTCTCCAGCTTTTCAGTGTCAGCGATACACAGGGCTGCGCCCCGTGTCCGCAATGTTTCAAAGACTTGATCGTCGAACCATGATTCGTGACGGAACTCGAACGCAGCGCGCATTCCACCAGGCAGTCCATTCAAGAAATCGCCCAGGACAAGAGTGTCCTTCTTGAAAGTGGGCGGGAGTTGAAACAACACTGGTCCCAGTTTTTCGCCCAGCGCCGAAACTACATCATGGAAATATCGCAGCGTATCTGCGCATTCACGCAGCTTTAACCAATGCGTGATTTTCTGTGGCGCTTTCAATGCGAACCGAAAGTTCTCAGGAGTTAGCGCCTTCCAGTTATCGATCGTCTTCGGCGCGGGAATCCGATGAAACGTGTAATTGATTTCCGTAGTCGAAAGACGTTCCGCGTAAAACGGCAACATTTTCGCCGCCGGCAAATCTTCCGGGTAAAAGTTCCCCTTCCACTCGGGATACTGAAACCCTGATGTTCCAATCCAAAATTTCATAACAGGCGCCAGGATGAAGACTTCTCTAAGTACACGCAGGCTTCAAGAAGCACGAACGGCTTTTTAAGCGTCCGCCGCAAAGACCGCATCCGAATTCAGTATAGCGGCGCGTTCTTGGGCAAACTGAATTCAATGGGAACAGAGAACGCCTATCACCGCCGCAACTCAACTAAGGAGGGGAAAATCATGAAGAAGATGTTATTGAGCATTGCCTTGGCCGTCGTGGCCCCGTTTGCGTGGGCACAGGTTTCGGAAACAACCACGACAACGACCACTACAGAAGGAAATGGGACAATCACGGAGTACACTCCGGGGAGTGCGATCGTCCTGAGAGAAACCAGCGGACCTGTCCGGTATCGTTTCGGTAACACGGTCAGTTATGTGACCCGGGGCGGCAGGGTTCTCGACGAAGACACTGTAAGAACCAGAGTCAGAGTCGGCATTCCTGTTCGCGTCCACTATGTGGGGACAGGCGACGAGAGAATGGTTGATCGTGTGATTGTGGACGAGGATTAATATCTAAACCCGTTTGTCTCCATTCGCGCCTTTCTCTTCCGCGACGTTAGCGGAAGACGAAAGGCGCGTTTCGTTTTTAGCGACCAACAACAAAACGCCTCGCTCGAACATGGATTGGTCGGCGCGCCAGGGCGTATCTTTCTTAGACGATGCAAAGATCAAGACTTCTCCTCCAAGTAGAAACAGGTTTCAAAGAGCATGCGAAACTTTTCAAGCGTCCGCTCCCGAGCCGGCATTCGAATTTAGTATAGCGGCGCGTTCTTGGGTACGCTCAATTCAAATGGGAACAGAGAACGCCTATCACCGCCGCAACTCAACTAAGAAGGGAAGATCATGAAAAAAATACTCTTAAGCATCGCCATGTTAGTGGTGGCATCGTTTGCGTCGGGGCAGACCACACGGCAGCCACTCCTGAACATAAATGAGCGGCCGACAACGCGGCAAATCCAGAGGCCTACAACTACCGCCCAGACAACGAGTACCACTGATGCCACCGGAACAATCACGGAGTACACTCCCGGAAGCGCTATCGTGCTTAAAGAGAGTTCGGGGCCGGTGAGTTATCGTTTCGGCAAGACGGTGACGTATGCGACACGCAGCGGCAGGGTGTTGGATGAAAACACCGTAAGAACCAGAATCAAAGTCGGCGTCCCTGTCCGTGTTCACTATGTCGGAACCGGCACCAACATGATGGTTGATCGTGTGATCCTCGACCAGGATTAAGATCTAGCTCGTTTGCCTCCATCGTGCCTTTCTGTTCTGCCTCTTTGGCAGAACAGTAAAGGTGCGTTTTGTTTTGAAGACGCGATTCGAAAAGTCCTCCTCTAGCACCCAATTACCAAATGTTATATAGGTTGGGCAATCGAAGATCCGATGTCTACTGAAACTCTCGCAACCCAAGCTCTAAAGATTCTGCACGACTGGGTCCGGTCCGAGAGTCTTCGGAAACATTGCTATGCCGTCGCCGACTCGACGAAGCATTTTGCCCAATTACGCGGCGAAAATGCCGATCTTTGGGAAGCAGTGGGTCTGTTGCACGATATGGATTATGAGCGCCATCCAAACCTGGAACGCAGCACGAGTGAAGGCCACCCATTCGTCGGCGTTGCATGGCTGCGCGACCACGGGTGGAGCGAAGAAGTCTGTCGCGCAATTCTTTCACACGCGGATTACGCAAACGTCTCGCGTGAATCGTCTCTCGAGAAAACCCTGTATGCCGTGGATGAACTAAGCAGCTTCATCGTCGCTGTCGCGCTCGTTCGCCCGACAAAAAGCATTCACGACGTCGAAGTCCGGGCCGTAAAAAAGAAAATGAAAGACAAAGCGTTCGCCCGGGCCGTAAACCGCGAAGACATCATTCGCGGCGCCGATCAGCTCGACATGCCACTCGACACTGTCATCGCCGAAGTGATTACCGCACTAGCATCCGATGCTGAGCGTCTTGGCCTGACGGGAATCACGCATTGAACCCCGCACTCAGGAGTAAACGGGCGCCGGCAGCCGCGCGCTCTAGAGTTTTTCCGCGACAATTTCCAACACCAACGGGGTAATCATCAGCGCGTCCGGATTTTTTTCCGCCTTTGCCAGTTCGTCGCGAACCTCGTCCGCGAATTCTTGATTGATCCGTCCCATTTCAATCAGCCGGGGAAGATAAGTTTCAATGAAGGTTGCCGGCCATTGCCACATGTATTCGGTCGGACGCACACAAAACAGGTGTGGTCTGGCCGAGCGAATGGAAAAGCCGTTCGCCGGAAGCAGCGTCGCCAGTGCTACTGCTCCATCGGGTTCACCACCTGACTCACGCCAGGTTGCGATCACATGTTCGCGGAAGCGCTCCTGATTCGCCAAACGCGGGAAGAAATGCCACGTCTCGTAATGTCCGTATTCATGGAAAATCGCGACGCTACCTTTACGCATCGCACGGCCCAACTTTCCGATCAACAGGGCGGGATCATTCACAAATGACATGACCCATCGGCACCAGGAAAAGTCGTAAGCGCCCCGGGGCAATTCATCCGTCATTAAGTCGAGTTGATGAATCTTCACGTTCGCGAGCGATCGCGCACCACAAGTCTGTTCCATTGCACGGATGAAGTTCTCCGAACGTTCCAGCGCAACTACTTCGCCAGTAGGCCCGACGATTTCCGCAAGATCGATCGCCGCGTACCCAGGACCCGCGCCCACGTCGAGGACGCGTTTGCCGACGGTGATCCCAGCTCTCTGCCAGCAATCCAAAGCCACCGGACGCCAGACACGATGCTGCAATCCGAGTCTCGATAATTCCTCCTCATGCGTACCCAAAACATAATCGCGATCCACGCCGGGAAACTAAACGCTCGCAAGCACGGATGCATGGACGAATTTCAGGCGCGGAATCCACGCCCATCGACATAAAGGCCTCTAAGCGATGCATTCCGGACAACGTCGGACTGGCGTTTTCTCGCATTCTCCCCGACAATGGAAAGTCGCATTTATCCATGGAATACGAGATTAGAGCACTACTTGCCAAGGACGAGCCGATCCTCCGGGAAATGCTCTATCAAGGTCTCTCCTCTATCGGCAACCACCAACCTTCGCGTGAGATTCTGGAACGACCGGAGTTCTCGCATTATGCCGAGGGCTGGGGCCGCGCGGGGGATAGCGGATTTGTGGCTCACGACAAGAAAGACGGATCAGTGCTGGGCGCTGTTTGGTTGCGCAAGCCCATCGACCAACCTGATGCACCGCCAGAACTCGCTTTTGCTGTGAAACCGGAACATCGCCGACATGGAATCGGCACCGCTCTCCTAACCCAGTTGGTCCGTGCGAACCCTCATGAGTCAACGATTACGGTCAGCCTCGTAGCGGGCAAACCAGTGTTGCGCCTTTATGAACGATTTGGATTTAAGGTCGCCCAGGAAGGGCCGGACGCCATCGTAATGCAAAGACATGTGTAAGGTAGCCGTCAGGCCGATGAAGACGTGCGCAACATTACGAGCGTTCGATTACGCAAAGGTCAAGGCGCAAAGATCAATAGCACAAATACAGCGAAGAGGAGCAAATGGACGCAACCCTGCAAGATGTTTGTCTTGCGGCTGGTAAACGTAACGACACTCGCTGCTAGTGTTAAAACCAGAAGCGGAAGATTGCCGCCTTGCACCCCGAGGGTAACAGGTCGTTTCGTGACCAGGCTGATAATCAACACGGCGGGAATTGTGAGGCCAATGGTCGCAAGCACCGAACCGAGCAGGATATTTATCGAACGCTGCAATTGATTGCGCAAAGTGGCTTGGATTGCGCCAATTCCCTCTGGTGTCAGCACCAGGGCGGCGATCATTGCGCCGCCAAACTCCTGAGGCAGGGCAAACTTTTCCATGCTGTTGTCTAAAGGAATAGCAAACTTCTCCGCCAGCAAAATCACGATGATCAGATAAAGGAGGAGCATCGACGCATGAAAAGGCGTTGATTGCACACGCAATGACTGATGACCCGGGCCTGCCGTCACACCTGCCTGCTCCGATTCCATGAAATAGCCGCGATGCCGCATCGTCTGAATCAGGAGAAAAATCGCATAAAGAAATAGCGTCACTACAATGAAAAAGATTTGCTGTTCGGTAGAAAATGTTGGGCCTCCCGTTGTAGTAGTAAAGTTTGGCAGAACCAAACCGAGCACCGCTAGCGTCATGATGACATTGAGATAGGAATTGACGCCCTGCAGGTTGTAATACTGCTCGCGATGGCGTAATCCGCCAATTAGCAGAGACAGACCAACGAACCCGTTGAGGGCAATCATGATCACGGCAAAAATCGCGTCCCGCCCGAGGGTAGGGTTGTTTTCGCCATGCAACATCGCTGTGGAAATCATCACCACCTCAATGGTGATCGCGGACAGCGTTAGTACTAACGTCCCGTAAGGCTCGCCCCACTTAATGGCAAGGCAGTCGGCATGCCGGGCCACGGACACTGCGGACCAAAGGATAACAGCAAAGAGCCAGAGGAAGACAACAATCAGCGTGACCGGATGCCCGATGATTTCTATCAGCCGACTTCCGGTCCCAAAAAAAATCGCCGCGGTTCCCAAGCCAATAAGCGATGAGAATTCACCACGTATGCTATCTCCGAAACGCTGAGCGCTTTTCGCTTGGTGGCTTGATTTCGCCTTTCCCGACATGCGCGCGAGCATATCGAGTCTAATCCCGCGATGCAATCAAGCATCGTTCCAAAAGTGAAGGTGGAACGCGTTGTCCTCAACGCGTTCACAATTTAATGCGGCTTCGCTGCCTAACTTCTGGATTAGGCCCGTGTAGCGGCGTGCAACTTCAATTTATCCCGCGCCTTCGGCGACTATTCCGCCATCGTCTTCGGAGAGGCCGATCCATCTAGATCGACTGCCTTATTCTTTCTTTTCTGCAAGCGGCAGAAATTGTTCGTGCGCAACTTTGCCGTCTTTTACCTTGTAGATTCCCACCTCCGACATCTGCATTCGTTTCTTGGAAGCTTTCTCGGTCACGTCCACATCGAACTGCACGACGAAAGTATCCCCGGCCAAAAACGGCCCGCCGACCTTCGAGCTGTGCACTTCGAAATTTTTCTCCCACCAATCGGTTTTTCCACGCACTTGATCGAGTCCTCGCATTTCTGCCGGCATATTTTCCATCGCGTGTGGCTCCACACTGACGACGTCCTTTGCATAGAGATCGTCCACTGCCTTCATCCATTCGCCTTTGCGGCAATAGTCCACCAACTTTGTTGCGACTTCTTCTGTAGTATTCATTCTTCCTCCTTATTTTTGATTGAGAATTGTTCAACCGATAATTGTGTAACATCTGCAGGTCACCCTCGCTGCCTGACTCGTCGTACCCCAAAGAAATCGTCCAGCGACCTTCAAGCGGAGCGCACGAAGTGACGCGCCCTAACCTGGACGAGGCCATCAAGGGAATAGGGTAGGCCGGGCAGTCCTCTGCCCGCCGTTTGGGCTCAGCATCAACCACCGGCGATTGCCCCAATGATTACAAACGGCTCAGATCCCTTTGTAATGGCTTCCGGCAGCGGAGCATCAGGCGATTCATGCGACAGATCCTCTCCGCAGACAAAAAACCGCACCAGCGGACGGCGGAGTTGCGTGACGTGATCGCGCATCGTACCGCGCAGCATGGGATAGCGAGTCTCGAGTTCGTCGAGTATGGACCGCTGGGTCGCGGTGGCATTAACGTCGAGTTCTACGTCGCCATCGACGCGCGCCAACGTGCGCAAATGCGGCGGCAAAACGACACGAATCACGGCAGCGTTTGCACCTCCACTGAAAGCACCGCTGGCAGATCGCGCACGATCGGCTTCCAGCTATCGCCAGCGTCCGCCGATCCGTAAACCTGGCCGCCGGTAGTTCCAAAATAAATGCCGCACGGCTCGAGCGAATCTACAGACATGGCATCACGCAAAACATTCACGTAACAATTGCGTTGGGGCAGACCTTTGGTGAGCGCTTCCCATTCGTTCCCACCGGTCCGGCTGCGATACACACGCAGCCTGCTGCTGGGCGGGTAATGCTCGGAATCGCTCTTGATCGGTACCACGTAAACTGTCTCCGGCTCATGCGCGTGCACGTCGATCGGGAAACCGAAATCACTCGGCAAATTTCCGCTGACCTCCCGCCACAAATCGCCGCCATCATCGCTCCGCATCACGTCCCAATGTTTTTGCATGAATAATGTATTGGGGCGCGATGAATGCAGCGCGATGCGATGAACGCAGTGGCCGACCTCTGCAGCTGGATCGGGAATATATTCTGAATGCAACCCGTGATTGATCGGTTTCCACGTTTGTCCGCCGTCATCTGTGCGGAACGCGCCTGCGGCCGAGATCGCCACGTATATCCGTCGTGGATCTTGCGGATCGAGGAGAATTGTATGCAGACACATGCCGCCTGCGCCCGGTTGCCATTTCGGGCCGGTATCGTGTTTTCGGAGACCGGACAATTCCGTCCACGATTTGCCGCCGTCCTTCGATTCAAACAGCGCCGCGTCTTCGACCCCGGCGTAAACATGCTCGGGATCATGCAGTGACGGCTCCAGATGCCAAACGCGCTTAAACTCCCACGGATGCTGCGTGCCGTCGTACCACTGGTGCGTGCCCGGCACACCGTCATAGACAAACTTGTTGCTCTCGCCTTTCGACGTGCCGTCGGGACTTTTCAAATCCTCCGGGCTGCTTCCGGGCGTGTCCCATTTTTTTCCGCCGTCATCCGAGCGTTGAATGATTTGGCCGAACCACGCGCTGGTTTGCGATGCATAAATTCGGCTCGGATCGACTGGCGAACCTTTTACGTGATAAATCTCCCATCCCGCAAAATGCGGACCGCTGACCTTCCATCGCTTGCGGGCGCCATCCGCTGTCAGGATGAACGCGCCCTTTCGTGTACCAACTAGAACTCGAACGCTACTCATGTTTTTCTCCTTAGTGATTTTAATGGTTCGGCACAACGTCCCAACCAAAATAGACCTCTACACTGACAATCTTGTTGTCCTTAATGCGGAGGATTTCCGTGTTGCGACCCTTGTCTCCATTCGGCTTGGTCATTTCATAGGTTACGACCACTTCATCGTCGTGTTCTATCAACCGCAAAAATTTGAACTTTTGACCATGCCCCGCGCCGGGCCAGCATCTCGCAAAATATCCAGCACGATCCAGCCCCACATCGAGCGGACTCGAGAAAGTAAAATCCTCAGCAAGATGCTGCTCAAAAAATTTCCGGTCGCCTGCAGCAAAAGCTTCATACGATCGCTGTGCTAAACGGCGTGGGCTGAATTTCGGCATAAGCTTGCTACACCTGGTTCTCCGCTATACGTGCTTTGACCAGTTTTTTCACCAGCGCGAGCGGCAGCGGGTTATCGGGCGAGAAGCGAACGGTGCCCTTGGTAATCTGAAAACTTTTTAGATCGTCCCGAAATTTCTTTAGCGTCGTGGAGCTGCCCGGATAGAGCGAACAGTGATTCCTCCATGCGCCGAAGAAAACCAAGGACCGTCCATTCAGGCGAAACGCAGGAATTCCATAACTGATGCACTCCTCCGCTTTCGGAGCGACGGCACGGATCGCTTTCCGGAGTTTCGCCAGCGTCCGCCGCTGATCCGGCTTCGCTGTCGCGAGATACTCATCAATCGTCTGTGGCTTTCGCTTCGCTAAGGGCATTGAGATTCCGAACGATTATTCCCCCGCGTAGGCAGCCTTCAACTTGTTTATCTCAATCTTCTGCATTTGCATCATCGCTTTCATGACTCGTCCGGCCTTCTTCGGGTCCTTGTCGTTCAACATGTCGATCAAAACGGTTGGAGTGACTTGCCACGACAGGCCGAATTTGTCTTTGAGCCAGCCGCACTCGGATTCCTGTCCGCCACCAGCAGTCAGTTTCTCCCAAAAATAATCCACTTCTTCTTGTGTCTTACAGTCCACAACGAACGACACTGATTCATTAAATTTAAATTGCGGGCCGCCGTTGAGCGCCGTGAATTTCTGGCCTTCAATCTCGAATTCAATAGTTAGCACCGATCCCACCGGTCCCCCGGCCGCCTTTGCTGTCGCCTCATCGTAGCGCAGAATTTTGCCGACTTTGGAATTTTTAAAAACCGAGGTGTAAAATTTCGCTGCCTCCTCGGCCTGGTGATCGAACCACAAGAATGGTGTAATTTTTTGCATAATCTTTTTTGATTTATATTCTTAAACCTACAACGAATAAATGACGATATTCAGGACGGGTTCTTGAAGATCAGTTGCGCGAATCATTACCCAATTGGTTAATGTGAATTATTCCAAGCACTTAATGTCCGCGGCCACCTCGGATAAATCATTGTTTAACTGATGTCCCCGTGCATCGAGGACCCGGATGATCGCCTGGGGCAATTTATGTTCGTAGAGCGCGAGATGTGCAAATGGCGCAACTTCGTCATCTCGGCTGTGATAAAAGAAGATTGGCGTTCCTTTCGGCAACCTTGACGGGAAATCCTTCGGTAACGCCGCTGCTTCATATCCCTCATATCGCCAGCCGTCGCCGCCCCAATACGGGGTCGCAATTAGAAACAAACCTGCAACGCGGGTTTCAATCTTTTCTTCGGAAAGATATTTCAATAGAAAGGAGCCGCCCAATGAATGCGCTGCTAAAATCACATTTCCCTTCATCGAAGCCAGTTCCTTCCTGATTTGCGGCCTCCAACGCTGATAATCAGGATCGCTCTCCTTCGGCATTTGTGGGTAGCTCACTTCATATGTGCTACCTAAGTGTTTCCGCAGAGATGCGACGAGTTTTCCGTCTTCTTTGTGCGCTCCCGATCCTCCACCCTGGATGAATAACATTTGTGGTCTCACATCTCTATTTCTCTACGTCACGTTAGTATCCGAAGTCTCAAGCTGGAGATGAACTCCTCTCCATGTCCGCCGCACCAAAGGCCCGTCACCAATGCATGAAGCCGGTTGAAATCGTGCCTCTATTCTGTTGTTGGCAGTGGCGGGTACTGCTCAAACTTCGGAATCGCGGGATCCATTTGATCCCAGGGTTGCGCGTCCGAAACAAAGATGTCCATTTGCGGGTGAAACCAACTCGGATCATCGAGGCTGCCTGCCAGGATTCCGATAAACGGCGAGTCCCCTTCTTCGAATTCGCCTCCCGTAATTCGAGATCCGCATTCCGGACAAAAACCTCGCTTGTGCTTCCCGCGTCTGATGCTGGGCGTAAAATTGTAGCGCAGTTGCCCGCGGCTGAATCGAAATGCCTCCCGCGGTAGCAACATACCTGGGGCGAATCCGCTGCCAGTCACCTGCTGGCAATCGCCACAATGGCATTTAAACATCATGATTGGCTCAGCGGTGGATTCGTAACGAATCGCGCCGCAAGAACAGCCGCCAGTAAAAGGTATTTTCATGTTCATTTCCTCGTATTCTGATATTCGCCAGGTTGATAAAGAGTTCTGCTCCGATCCTGTCTCATTCCCCTGTAATCATTGTTCTTTGGGTCCCAGGAACAGACCGCCATTAACATCGAGGGTCTGTCCGGTGATCCAGCGCGCATCGTCGGAGGCGAAGAACGCCACCGCGTCGCCGATGTCGGCTGGCTTTCCGGGACGACCGAGCGCTGTCATGGCGGCGACCCGTTCCACTGCCTCAGAATCCTTGTCCCGGATGGAAGGATTCATGTCTGTGTCCGTGATCCCGGGAGAAATCGTATTCACCGTGATGTTGCGAGCACCGAGCGAGTTTGCCAACGACCGGCCCAGCACATTGAGCGCTCCCTTGGTCATCGAATAAACTGTCGCCGGTGTGGCAAACCAGGTAACCCCCGACGAAATGTTGATGATCCGCCCGCCATCGGACATAAGCGGCAACACGCGTTGAATGATGAAGAACGGCGCGCGCACGTTAATCGCGAAGATGCGGTCGAACTCTTCGGGAGTCGTCTGGTGGACCGTAATCTGAGGAGCCACGGCCGCGTTGTTCACCAGAATGTCCAAGGCCCGACCCGCCAAACCTTTCCCGAGTTTGGTGAACAGCGCATCGATGTCTCCGCTTACACCGAGCTCAGCCCGCACGAGGAACGCTTGTCCGCCCCCTTGTTCAATCGCCTTCAGTGTCTCATTAGCGGCTGCATCGTTGCTGCCATAGTGGATGGCAACCAGAGCGCCCTCGGCAGCCAACCGTTGCGCAATTGCGCGACCGATCCCGCGCGAGCCTCCGGTGATTAGAGCGGTTTTTCCTTCAAGTCGGTGTTGCATAGTTCAAGCTGATGAGTTGTTAGTTCTAATTCGTTGAGGTTTCGCTGCGGTTATCTTCCGCACGCTTTTCTGATTATTGATTCTCTTTGATGTTCAGCGCTGTGGACATCTTCTTAAACGTCTCGGTGGAAACGACTGCATAAGCAAAATGCTCGACTAGTCCCATGATCGCGTCTCGAGGACCTGCTTTCCAATCGTCGCTGCCATAATAAGCATTCTCGGATTTCTCCCTGTCTTCCAAGCTCTTGAACCGACGAATGACGTAATAGCTGTTGGCGTCATGCAGCGAAGGTCCATACGCCACCACATCAAAATTCCATTTCTTCAACAGCGGCAACGCCTGATTCATATAGATCTGATGGAATTCATCTCTCCTACCCTGCTTGATATCCAGCGTGAGAACCTCGAATACCTCCTGTGATGCGCCAGGACTGGTCATGGTTTTTATTTTTTCATCTGTACCCTTTGTGTGTTCCGTTTGAGCGAACAGGGTGATGGCCACTCCGATCAGAGCAGCGAATGTCGCCGCTGCGAATAATAAGTAAGATCGATGAGCGCGCATCGTTAAAAGTCACAGGAATTGGATTGTACTACTTCGCGTCGGAATCCGGTTCGATGATCCCGAACACATTGCCGGCTGGATCTTCCGCGTAGGCGAGCCAGCCCACCTTAGGAATGGCCATTTTCGGCACGCAGATTTTTCCGCCGCGCTCCTCGATGCTGCTGATCGTTCGATCTAGAGACGCTACCGCGATCGTGTTCAGCGTGCCGGGACTCTGGCCTTCGCGCGGACGGGTTAGTCCGCCGTTAATCCCCGGCTCCTTGTCATCTCCTGTCGTGACAAGCCAGTATTCAATCGGGCCGCCTTCGAATTTGTTAAACTTCCAGCCGAATACGTCCTGATAAAACGGCTGCACCATTTCGGGGTCATCCGTGTAAATTTCAAAGTGAGTAACACGATTCATCACATGTTCCTTCTTTTGTAGACCGCTCAGTATTCGTCGTGGCGCCGGACCCACTCCATCGTGAAGTCGAAGTGGTCCTCGTCGCGTCCCTTTGGGACAAGATCTAGAAAATTGTAAGCGCCCACCAGAATGTCGAGCCCGCGCGCATACGTGGAATAGGTGTGAAAGACCTCCCCGTTCTCGTCCTTGGAGAAGACGCTCAGCCCGGGAAGCTCATCCGTAATAAATTCCCCCTTGCCGTAGTTGTAATAGGCTTCGTTCTTTTTTTCGTCCTCCTTCGTAAACGATACGTGATAATCAAAATTGAAATCGTTGCCGTAGGACGACAACCATTTGAACCGCCAATCCATTCGTTTCTTGTAAGCTTCAAGTTTCGGCAAAGGCGCGCGAGAGATGACAGCGAAGGAAACGTCACGATTTGGGAGATGCCAGTTTGCGCCATCAAAATGGTCCGCCAAATACGAGCAACTCTTACAGCCCTCCTCCCAATCCGGACCAAACATGAAGTGATAAACAATCAATTCGCTGCGGTCGTCGAAAAGATCGGTGAGCGTTTCCTTGCCGTTCGGTCCATCGAAGACGTATTGCTTTTCCACTTTAACCCATGGCAGCTCGCGTCGATGGCGACTCACTTCGTCGCGCAACCGCGTCAGGTCCTTCTCCCGGGTCAGCAAATCCCTGCGCGCGACGAGCCATTCAGCCTCTGACACGACTTTCGAAGGGTTCACTTCGCTTTTGTCTGTTTCTGTTTCCAATGTCTCGATTTTCATTTTGTCTTGTTTCGTTTGTTTGACGATTTCGGTCGGGTTGAAAAAAGAATTGCTTCATGGCAAACGCAGCCAGTCCGCCAGTTGAAGTCGCACCGGCTGCGACCAGCATTGCGTTTGCTATACATACAGGGCACATGAGATTTGTTCGCGGTCATTTCGGCCGCTTTATTGGGTTCACCTTAATAATATGACGAACCAGTCGGCGCAGTCGGGACACCAGGAGTGATTTATCGTCAGGATTGTGGCGTCAGCAGATTCGCGTCGCGGGCTATCACCCACTTCCCGTCTGGTTGTTTTTGCAGGATCGTGAGCGTGTGCCCGGAATGCACGACCGGTTTTCCGTCCGGCGGCCTAATGATGACTTTGAGGTGATTGTGCATCCAGGCCCAATCGCCGTGAACGCTGATTTCCTGGATGTCACTGGTTCCCTGTACGAGAGAACCTCTCATTTCCGTGCTACTCGCCATGAACGCTTCTTTCCCGAAGGGTTCCTTACCAGGCACCATGAAAATCACATCGTCGGCCATGAGGCCACGAACCGTCGCCAGGTCGCCTTTCTTGCTGGCAGCGAGCCACGAGTCAACTAAATGGCCAATCGCTTTTTCATCATTGTGCATAAAATCAATCCTATTTTACTACAGCGGAACTTTTTCTCCGGCTAGGCTAGCCGTATCCCAGTTAGCTCTTGTCTTTCTCAGTTTCGTCTGTTTGACGGGTTTCGGTCGGGTTAAGAACCAACTTCTTCACGGCGAACTCAGTAATCCGCCGGCTGACGCCCGGACACCGTACAGATCGCTCGTTCACGGAAAGCATCGATTGCCCTCCTGCACCTGGGTCGATACGAAGTGTCAGGCTTCGACGATCGTCTTGAATCCGCCGTAGAGCATGCGCTTCGCATCGAAAGGCATTGGCTGATCCATCATCTTCAACAAACGCGGATCTTTCATGACCTTCTTGTTAACGCTGTCGCGATGCGCCCGTGACTTGTAAACGATCCACGAAAAAATCACGGTTTCACCGGGCTTGATCTTGATCCCGCGTGGAAACGGCAATCCCATTTTCACGTTCAGATCATCGCCGACGCACTCCCGGAATTCGAGCGCACCGTGGTCTCTCCATATCTTGCCTGCCTTCTGCGCCTCGCGGCGATAGGCGTTTACGCTCTTCTTCGGAACAGGGATTACATATCCATCTACGTAATGAGCCATAGACTTGGGCATTTAGTTGCGAGTTAATTGTCGAGAAACTGGATTGGTCACACTTGCGCGAACTGCGCTTCTTTCCGCACATCCGCTGCGATGGGACATTCCGCAGCCACTGGTCTGACTTCCACCTGGATGTCGTACGGCAGACCAGGACATTCCCTGGCGATGGCGAGCGCTTCATCCATCGTGGCGACGTCCAGAAGGAAATAGCCGCCAATTGCTTCTTTGGATTCGGCGAATGGGCCGTCAGACACGATGCGCTGCTTTCCCGAAACGACTTTTCCCTCGCGCTCGAGCGGTTGTCCGGCAACCGCCTTGCCTTCGTCAGTCAGGCGCTTGAACCAGGCCATCCATTGCTCAGAGACTTTTTGCATCTCGTCAGGCGACAGACTTTTCCGCAAGTCGGTTCCGCGAAACAATAGCATGTATCCATTTTGGTTTTGTGTACTCATAGCGTGTTGTTACTTTGATTTGAATTCAAACGTTTGCGAGTTGTTCTTGTGGCGCCGATTCACGGGCCTGGGCATCGAGGGGACATTCCCCAGCTATGGGTCGGATTTCGATTACGGTGCCATAGGCAAGAGCCGGGTTGGTCCGCGCGATTGCAATTGCTTCTTCCATGGTTTCCACGTCCAGCAGCAGGTAACCACCAATGGCTTCCTTGGACTCGGCGAACGGACCATCGGATACCGATTGTCCATTTTTGCCCGAAACAATTGCTCCTTTTCGAGCGAGCGGCTGGCCGTCCTTAATTTTTCCCTGCGCGTTCAATCGGTCGAACCAGGCTTTCGTCTGGCTGATCACGTTTTGAATCTCGTCATGTGAAAGCTCCTTGTACCACTCCTTGCCGCTGAACAGCAGCATGTGTCCGTTTTCATTTTGTGTGTTCATAATGTTTTCTGTTGATTGCTAGTTGTCGATTTTCGTTTCGATGATACGACGAACAGATTAGCCCGCTCAGGACAACTATTCTGCATTCGCGTCGCTCTCCCAGAGCCCGAACGTATTTCCCTCCGGGTCCTGACACACGGCGAAATAACCCATCTGCGGCACGGCCGTTTTCGCCATGCAGATTTTGCCGTTGAGTTTCTCAATCTTCTTGGAGAATTCGGCGACTGAATCAACGCTGACGTAGTTGACGATGGGCTCTCCCGCCTCCTTGCGCCCCTTCAGTGCACCGTCGGGCGAATCATCGGCGCCACCGGTGTCGATATGCCAATAATCGCCTCCCCCGGGAAATGGATTGATCTTCCAGCCAAACAAATTGCCATAAAACGCGATGGCGCGTTCTGGGTTGTCGGCCGGGATTTCAAACCAGACGATGCTTGCTGCTTGTTTCTTCTCTGACGTACTCATGTTTTTCCTTTCTGTTGATGTGTGATTTTGGAGATACGACGAATGCGCCCGCTGATTCAGGACAAAGAGCAGTGAATTTTCAAAAAAACTTCGCTTTTCGGAACTTGATTTGCGTCCGGTAAGAGACAGGCCAAGGGTCTGGTACCACCTTAGCCGAGGGCAACGTCCTCGGAAAATTATCGAGTAATTGAGTTCGCCCTGAAGGGGCAAGCCAAAATTTCCTCAATCCCACAAATAGCGCTCGTCGTAAGCCGCGCGATACTTTTTCAAAATCCGCAAATACTCTTCCTGAAACGTTTCCCGTTTGTGATGCTCCTCCTGATTGAGAATGTATTTTCTCACCGGATCGAAATGCGACGGACTCACGCTGAACAGTCCGTAGCCATCCTGCCAATGAAAATCTCCGAGACTGGAATCCAACGTTTTCACAAATTTGGACGAATCTTTTTTAAGAATTTCCAAAACTTTGGCAGTGGGAAATCTCTTAGTGAGGTTGCCTAGGACGTGAACGTGATCTGCGACACCGCCAATCATAATGGAACTGCACTCCAGATTTTGAAGGATGCGCGATTGATAAGCCCAAACTCGTTCGCGCACATTCGACGTCAGCCATGGATGATGCCTCTTAGTTGAGAAAATAATGTGAGCGCTCAAAACGTGCAACGATTGCGGCATACGCGGTCGATCGTGGCAGAATCTAGATTACCCTTACAGGGCAAAGACTATTTTGTATTGTGAACCGAGGGCGTTGCCCTCGGCTACGATGGTTCGAGTCATTGGCCCGTCTGGCCGTCGACGCAGCGCTGCAGTCTCTTTAAAAGGAACGCTCGCTCCGATTTCGTTTCCGCGAGCTCGAACGATCGTCGGAATTGTTCGGCAGCGCCTTGCAGATTACCCGAACTCATTTCGAATTCACCGAGCACCGCATAGAGCAGGTAATACGAATCCAGTTTATTGAGATCTCGAACCCGCCGCACAGCCTGGAGCCCGGCTTTTGGTCCACGGATGTTTGCGACGGCCACCGCACGATTGAGAGCCACAACCGGCGACTGGTCGAATTCAATTAACCGATCATAAAGCGAAAGGATCTTCTGCCAGTCGGTAGATTCGTAGTCCTTTGCTGCACAGTGACAGGCAGTGATCCCCGCCTGAAGATGATATTCACTGAGCTCGTCACCTGCCGCCGATTGGGCGAAGTGAAACATTCCGCGCGCGATCATTGATTTGTCCCAGCGCGTCCGATCTTGCTTTTGAAGGCGCAGCAGATTGCCCTCGCTATCCAGCCGCGTCGGATTGCGAGCGGCATTCAACAGCATCAATGCCAAAAGAGCATGCGTCTTCGGCTGATTGCCGGCCGGATGCGCGACCAATAGTTCCGCGAGGCGAATTGCTTCTTCGCAGAGCTCCTCGCGAACAAGATTTTCGCCGCTCGACGCTTTGTAGCCTTCGTTGAACAACAGGTAAAGCGACTGCAAAACATTATCCAATCGCTGCCCCAATTCTCCGCCTGCAGGAATTTCAAACGGGATCTGCGCCTGATGGATTTTTTGTTTTGCCCGGGTCAATCGCTTGGCGATTGCGGAGTCGGTGGTGAGAAATGCGTGACCAATCTCCCCGACACTGAAGCCGCACAGCGTCTTCAAGGCGAGTGCGACTTGCGCCTCCGCTGGAATGGCCGGGTGACAACAGACGAACATCAATCGCAAACGATCGTCGCTAATTTCGTCTTCCGAGAAAATCGCTTCGTCGGGCGCGGCGCCGTCGCGGTCCATCAGGCGAATGATTTCTGCCTGTTTGTTCTGAAATACTTTTCGCCGGCGAACCACGTCTAACGCGAGATTGCGCGACGCGCGCATGATCCAGGCCGATGGATTTTTCGGAACTCCATAGAATGGCCAGGTCTGCAATGCGCGCGCGAGCGCTTCCTGAACGACGTCTTCCGCGAGGTTGAGATGTTCGATGCCAAAGATTCTGGTGAGAATGGCAACCATCTTCGCTCCCTCGTGGCGAAAAAGATGTTCCACCACGCCGGATATCTCAGGTGATGCCTGGACAGTATTTTTCAAGGTCTAACCCTCACGCAGGCAATCTTGCCTGTGTGAATTGTCCGCGCATCAATAAATTCGCAGACAGAATTGTCTACGTCACTCGGTCAGATGCGTTCCTCTTCCAAGTCGTACACGTCGAACCAGTGATGCACCACCCTGTTACGGGGAATGAACTGTTGAATATAATCTTCCATGTACTCCTGGAGCTCCAGAGGCAGGTCGCTCAAATGGAGGTCACGTTCTTTGTTGTTCCACGCAATAATCTCCGCGCGCAGCCGCTTTTTAGCATGCTCGTCAATCCACGCGACAAGCTCGTCATCGGGCGCGCCGGTGGCGACGAACGAGCGAAAGTCCTCATAATCAATCTCGGCAAATTTTAGCCAGCGTTGATCGAGCGGACAGTTGGAATGGTACTCCCCTTCCCGGCCTACAAGCACTGCGCGACATTTATCCACGGCGCGTGCCGCTAATACATAGCCTGCCAATATTTGGCGCGGACTGCGCGGGAATTGCTTCCCTTCCCGCAGATCGCGCGCGAGCAACTTCACTTTTTCAAGGTCTTTTGTCATCGGTCTTTCTTCTTCGTTGTTTCTTGCAGGCTCGTTCTCACCGGCTCGAAGCCGATTGAGCGACGCTCCCTTGAGGTTTCGGTTTTTCAGCGGGTTTCACCTGCACTTGAATGCCTTCCCGCAAATCGTCGGTTGGATTCATAACGACTTTTGCATTTTCCTTCAGGCCATCGAGCACTTCGAGCCGGTCACCGAAATCGCGTCCGACGCGAATACTTTGCCAATGGATTTGCTTCTCGTTTACGATGGTCGCCACCTGTGGTCCCTCAGTGCGAAAGAGAAACGTATTCGCCGGCACTACGATTGGAGCGTTCTCATCTGCCAATAGAAATTTCACCTGTCCATACATGCCGGCGTAAAGCTTGCCTTCATTGTTCGGCACCTGCACTTCCACCTGCATGGTTCGCGATTGTGGGTCGAGTGCGCCCGCCGTGCGTGTGACTTTGCCGTCGAATTCCTGAGCGGGATATTCCTGCAGAACGATTTTCGCCGCGAGTCCTTCGTGAATTGACGGCGCATTTTCCTGCGGCGCGAACACGTAAACGCGAAGCACATCGCTCTGCACGATGTTGAAAAGCGGCGTCCCAGAATTTCCGGTCCCGGCACTCACGAGCGTGCCAATATCGATATTTCGAGCAGCGATCTTTCCAGCGAACGGCGCGAGGATTTGCTGGAAACCCTGAATTTTCTGGACCTGTTGCAAGTTGGCCTTCGCCGCTTCATAGGCTTTTTGGTTTTGGTCGTACTCCTGTCTGGATACGACGTTTTTCTGGACCAGATCGCGCCAGCGATCGGCGGTAACCTTGGTTATCTCTTCCTGCGCGCGCGCCTGTGCCAATTGCTGATCCACCTCCGGTGTGGCAATCTCCGCCAGTAATTGACCGGCCTGCACGTTGTCTCCAATATCGACCTTCCAGCTTTCCACGTATCCGTTGGACCGCGGATAGATCGTCGTCTGCTTGATTGCCTGGAATGTGCCGGGCAAGATTAATTCCTTCGGCTTAAGATCCCGCTGCGCATCGATCACATTGACCGCGAGCTGATTGGTTTCTTTTGCGAACTGTTGCTGTTCGCCATGTGCCCGCATGTGCCGCCAAACTCCGAAGATTACTAAGAGCGCCAGGACGCTTACCACCGCGATGGGCCCCCATACAGCAACGCTGCGCACTGGCGGATGCGTAGGGATGGACCGCTGAGCCGTCCCCGTACCACCGTGTCGCTGCTGTACTGCAACCTCCCCGTGTCCGTCGTGCTCGTGTCCGTTGTCTTGGTGTGTCTTCATCAGGCCCTTTCTTTCTGTTCCTCGCGCTCAAATTCTTCGTCTTCGTCGCAGGTGAACTCGGCCTTACGCAACATGCTGTAAACAACCGGAACGAAAAACAGCGTGGCGAACGTCGCGACAATCAATCCGCCAATCACAGCGCGCCCCAGCGGCGCGTTTTGCTCGCCACCTTCGCCCAGCCCAAAAGAAAATGGCAGCATGCCAATGATCATGGCCAGCGCAGTCATTATGACCGGACGCAACCGGGTAAATCCGGCAGACAGCGCCGCATCGTGCGCATTTTTTGGATGCCGGCCGCAGCGCTCGTCGTTAGCGAATGTCACAACCAGAATGCTATTTGCCGTTGCGACGCCAATGGCCATGATCGCCCCCATGAGCGAAGGGACGTTGAGCGTGGTCCCGGTGATAAACAGCATCCAAATGATCCCGGAAAGCGCGCCCGGCAACGCCATAATGATGATGAATGGATCGGTCCAGGATTGGAAATTGACCGCCATTAGAAAGTAAACGAGTACGATCGCAAACAGAATGCCGGCGCCGATGCCAGCAAAAGATTTGTTCATACTATCGACCTGCCCACGAACACTCAGAAACGTGCCGCGCGGCAATTTCGATTTGAACTCATCAAGCACCTTCGTCACCTGGCTGGCCACCCCGCCCAGATCGCGGCCCTGCACGTTGGCGAGCACATCAAACACCGGTTGTACGTTGTAGTGGTTCACAATTACCGGCGATTCACGTCGCTCGACCGTGGCAAGGTTTCCGAGCAACTCCGGCCTGGGCAAATTCGGCGCGACCACCGGCGTGTTCTTCAAATCTTGCAGCGTGTCCATCTTGTACTGGGGAGTTTGCACAGCGACCTGGTAGTTCACGCCATTTTTGAAGTTGAGCCAGAAATTGGGGGCATTCTGCCCGCTCGAGCTAAGCGAGACTAACATCGTGCGCGCGACGTCGTTTTGCGTCAGTCCAATTTCCTGGGCGCGAGTGCGGTCCACATTCACGCGCAGGTCCGGCCCGTGCACGGCCTGGTGCACGTGAACATCCGCGGCTCCCGGAATTTGGGCGACGCGGGCTTTGATGTCGTTTGCGATACTGTAATCTTTCGGATCGCGCCCAGTGACCTGGATATCAATCGGGGCCGGAATGCCAAAATTCAGAATCTGGCTGACGATATCTGGCGCAGAAAAATAAAATTCCATATCAGGAAAATCGCGGTGCAATTTCTCGCGTAGGATGCGCACGTAATCCGCAACCGGACGGTGCTTCGGCTGCAGGGATACGAGAATCTCGCCGTCGGACTCGCCAATGGTCGCGTTGTCACTAAAAGCGAGATTAATTCCGCTCACAGGCAGGCCGATGTTATCCAGCACATTTTCGATTTCGTTTGGCGGGATCACCTCGCGAATCTTGCGGCCCACCTGGTAAAAACGCTCTTCGGTCGCTTCGAGTCGTGTGCCTGTTGGCGCACGCACGTGCAGCCGAAACTGACCAGCGTCAACGGCCGGGAAAAAATCGCGCCCGAGAAATGGGACAAGACAAAGCGAGATCAGCACAAACCCGCCCATCGCGGCGAAGACAACAGCGCGATGATCAAGACACCAGCGCAACGCCTCCACGTAACCATCGCGTACTTTCTCGAACGCATGATTAAACCGCTCATGAATGCCAAAGAAAAATCCGCGTATTCTCGCGAACACCGGCGCACCCGGCTTTTGAGCACTGCCATCTCTTTCGTGCGACCCCGGCGCGCTCGGCGATTGCGCCGTACCATTCTCATCGAGCCTGCGCGCGAGACTGGCATCAATTTCCTCCATATGCCCGCGCAGCAGAAATTTCACCATTGTTGGCACAACGGTGCGGGAGAGAAAATATGATGCCAGCATGGCGAAGATCACCGCCATGGCCAGCGGCTGAAACAGATACTTGGCTGTGCCGCTAAGGAAAAAAATCGGGACAAACACAATGCAAATGCTGAGCGTTGAGACAAACGCGGGTACTGCGATCTGGCTGGCACCGTCCAGAATCGCGCGGATCATCGGTTTCCCCATCGCGAGGTTGCGATGGATGTTTTCAATCTCAACGGTCGCGTCATCGACCAGAATGCCCACGGCGAGAGCGAGACCACCGAGAGTCATGATGTTCAAGGTCTGGCCGAGCGCGCCAAGGACGAGAATCGAGCACAAAATGGACAGCGGAATCGATGTCGCGACGACGAGGGTGCTACGCCAGTTACCAATAAAAAGCAGAATCATGAACGCCGTCAGGCATGCAGCAATCAGGCCTTCGCGTAAAACACCGTTAATAGAGGCGCGAACAAAGATCGATTGATCGAAAAGCTGGCTGATTTCCAGTTCTTTCGGAAGCGTGGCCTGGATGCGCGGCAGCGTCTCTTTGACCCGTTTGATGATATCGAGCGTCGATGCGCTCGAGCTCTTCAGAACGGTAAGCAGCGCCGACCGAATGCGATTTTGTGAGACAATGTTGGTCTGCACCGCAAATCCGTCGCGCACTTGAGCGACATCGCGAATGTAAACTGTCGTACCGTTTACCTGCTTGATGGGCAGGTCGTTCAACATCTGCAAGATCTCCGGACTGCTGTTAAGGCGTACGTTGTATTCGCGATCGCCTATCTTTTGCGTTCCCGCTGGCAGAATGACGTTCTGCGCGTTGACTGCGGTGCTCACATCGGCAGGCGAAAGCCCCTTGCCATACAATTTTTGCGGATCGATATCGACCATGACCTGGGCCGACTTTCCTCCGTACGGCAACGGCACTTGCGCGCCCTGGATGGTGGCAAGCTGCGTGCGAATGAAGTTCAAACCAAGATCGTAAAGTTGTTGCTCGGAAAGCGACTTGCTACTCAACCCCAGCTGCAGAATCGGGACGTTGGATGCGCTGTATTGAATGATGAGGGGCGGCGTCGTGCCAGGCGGCATGATCCGTAACAGGGTTTGTGTGATGGAAGTGATCTGCGCCACGCCTGCTTCAACTTTTGCGCCTTCATGAAAGAAAACCTTAATGACGGCGACACCGTTGTAGCTCTGCGATTCGATGTGATCGATGTCGTTGACTGTCGTGGTCATGGCGCGCTCGCAGACCGTGACGAAGCGCTTTTCCATTTCCTCGGGCGCGACCCCTGCGTAGCTCCAGATGACGCTCACGACCGGAATGTTGATGTTCGGGAAAATGTCCGTGGACATTCGGGTGATGGTTACCACTCCGACCAGCAGGATCAGAATGGCCATGACCGTAAAGCTATACGGTCGCCTCAGAGCCAGGCGAACAATCCACATACTATGAATTCGAATTGGATTGGGCCAGCGGCCTCAGCCCCGAAAGCTTTCGACGTAGCCGCCTGGCTGCTTGCAATCCGCGCGCCGTGCCTCTGGCAAAGACGCGGCTACGGCTCTTTCGTGCCGCTCCGTTAGAACGTACCAGTTTTCGCCAGTAGGCCGTTACGAGTGCTTTCTCACTGGGAAAACGTCTCATTGCGTAGTGGCCTGGCCCTCAACCAGTCGTTTGAAATTGCTCAGATACTCCTCCACCCTGTGCGAGAGACTTGGAGGATTGAAAATCGAACGAATCTTCAGCGTCACTTCCGTTTCCTCTTGAGACCGCGGCTCGAAGGAGACCATGCCTGACATGAAACCATTGGACATGGTGCGCCACGCGATTCGGCGGCTGGGAATTTGAAGGACGATGTGGAAAACCCCTTTTTGGTCGCTGCCATCTGGTTGCCACCTGTAGGAGAAGTGCGTGTCATCAATTCTGTGAACGTCCCGTAGCGGCGGAATGAATTTAGGGAGTTCCTCAAGACGCGACCACTGCTCATAGACACGATCAACGGGCGCGTTCACGACCACCAAGTGTCTGGCGGCGTTCATTGCGGCAAGAGCGGGTTCCATCATTTGAATCAAGTTGCTAGACGCTGAAGCGCGCGTACTGCTCCCTCGAAAACGCGCGGTTCCATCCGTCAGTGAAGTTAAAAAGAGTCATGTTCAGGACGAGCATCGGGTCATGACGTCGTGGGGAGCGCCGCTGAAGAATCTTCGGCGCCTTGGGTCGTGAATTGGTTTGTGATCGTTTGAGCTTCATTTCTGCTAATTTCATGTCCTAAACGCTAGACAACCTGGCGCCGTGCTACCATGAAGCGGTCGGAGGATTTTTAGGTGCTTCGCAGGGGAGATCGGATAACACCTCTTTTGAGGGAGGAAACAAAAGTGGCGCGACAGTGCTGGCTTGTTAGACTTCTAGCACGCGCATGCGCGCACAATGTCAGCATGGGACATGGTTTCGCACGGTCGTTTAGCTAATTTATTATGAAATCAGAAGTGATCGCTGCGGATCCAATCTCCCATCCGCGATCCGCAGGAAGTTCACCCGCCGCGGCGGGCAATCGGACGCAGTCTTGTCCCGGGGCGGACGATGACGAAAGCGCAGCAAAATACCTGTTTAAGTTATCCCGTGATGTGATCCTTTCCCTGGATCGAACGGGAAGAATTCTCTGCATCAACCAGCGCGGTGTCCAACTGAGCGGCTATTCAGAAACGGAATTGCGCGGAGCAAATATCTCAGAACGCCTGCTTCTTCCGGAGGACCGTAAAGCGATCGAGCAAATTCTGCATGACCTTGCCCGAGGGAACGTGCGCGAATATGAGGTTCGTTGGAGAACCAAAGACGGCGGCGTTGTTCATTTTGATGGCGTATCGGTTCCACGTCTGACGGATAGCGGCGAATTTTTGTCCACGCTCTGCACCCTGCGGGACATTACGGAGCGCAAAAGCGGCGAAGAAAAACTGCGCAAGAGCGAAGAGAAATATAGGGACCTGATCGAGATTTCGCCCGATGCGATATACGTCGTTGATGCCGATGGTATCTGCGTTTTAGGAAACCGCGCAGGCGCCGAACTGGCGGGAATCCCTCAGAACGAACTGGTTGGCACGCCCGTCACGGACACCTATCTATTTGAAGAACGCCACCTGTTTCTAGAGCGACTCAAGAAATTAGAGACGGACAGCACTCTGCGCTTCGAGAGAAAGTTCGTACGCAAAAATGAAGAGATCGTTCCCGTGGAAGTCTCTGTCTCCGCGATACGAGGCGGATATTTTCAGGCGATTCTGCGCGACATCAGTGAACGCAAGCGCGCGGAAGAAGCGTTGCACGAAGCGCACCACAATTATGTGACGCTGGTGAATTCGCTTGACGGGATTGTGTGGGAAGCCGACGCGCAGACGTTTGCCTTCAGCTTTGTCAGTCCGCAAGCCGAGCACATCCTGGGCTATCCGCTGACGCGCTGGACGACTGAACCGACTTTTTGGAAAGACCATATTCATCCCGAAGACCGAGAATGGGCGAGTAGCTTTTGCATCGACGCGACCCGCGCAAAACGTCCGCACGATTTTGAATATCGAATGCTCGCCGCAGACGGTCGGATCGTTTGGCTGCACGATGTCGTGACCGTTGTCGTCGAGAATGATCAGCCCGTCCGGCTGCGCGGCGTCATGTTGGAGATTACCGAGCGCAAGCGAGCGGAAGAGGCCCTGAAGGAAAGCGAGGAACGTTATCGCGTATTGGTCGAGTTTTCTCCGAACAGCATTTGCGTCCATCGAGACGGCGAGCTGCTTTACGTCAATCCGGCAGGCGTGCGGCTCTTTGGTGCAAAAAATCGCGACGAACTCGTCGGGCGTTCCGTCCTGGATTTCATTCACGCCGACTCGCTCCCGATTGTTACGGAACGGATTCGCCAGGTTGGGACGGGAAAAACAGCTCCGTTGATCGAGGAGAAATTCGTTACGCTGGACGGAGATGTCCGCGACGTAGAGGTGACCTCTATCCCGATCATTTACGAACGTGCTCCGGCCGCACAGGTCATTATTCGTGACATCACGCAGCGTAAACAAGGGGAAGCTTTGCTAGCCGGAGAGAAGCGGCTGCTCGAGATGATCGCAACCGGTGTTGAGCTGAAAGAGATTCTAAACGCATTGTGTCTGATTATCGAGGAGCAGCGGAGCGGCACGCTCGCGTCGGTGCTGTTGCTGACTGCCGATGGCGCTCATCTGGACGTCGTTGCGGGACCGAGTCTCCCCAAAGAATGGACGCAGCAAATGGAAAAGCTACCAATTGGGCCGTGTGCTGGCTCTTGCGGCACCGCGGCATATCGGGGATCGCCGGTCATCGTATCGGACATCTCGACTGACCCGCTATGGAACGTGCCGGAGCATCGCGCCTCTGCTCTGAAACATGGGCTGCAAGCTTCCTGGTCGAATCCAGTACTCTCGTCGAAAGGAAAAGTCCTGGGAACCTTCTGCATGTACTATCGCCAAGCGCGAAGTCCGAGCTCGCAAGACCTCGAGCAGATCGAGTTAGCGACGCACCTTGTGCGAATCGCGATTGAACGTGATCGTGCCGGGGACGCTCTGCGCGCTTCCGAGCAGCTCGCACGCGGCCAGGTGGAGGCGCTCACCTACAGTCTCGACATTCTGGCGACTGCGCCGGCCCCGGACAAGTTTATTGGGCAGATGCTGGGTACGATTGGCCGCCTTCTTGGGGCACAAAGCGTGATCTTATGGTTGCTGAACGAGGCAACCGAATCGCTCGTGCTGCGGGCCGCAGCGCAGGGCGCAAATTTTGCGGCTGCCGATCCCGAGCATCCGTTCGTCAAAAATCCTCTCTTATGGAAAGATGACAAAGTGCTTCAGGAAACCGTGTTCACAGGAGCACCGGTCATTTGCGAGGACATTGAGAACGATCCGCGTGTCACAACAGCAATTCGCGAATATTTCAAGTCTAACGGCACGAAGAAATACCTGACTATTCCAACGCTGGTCGGCGGTCACGTGAAAGGATTCATCGGGATTCGTCACGGCGATCGGCCGCCTTACCGACCAGAAGAGATCGAATTGGCGCAGGCACTCGCACACCAGGCCATGCTGGCGATTCAACTCAATGAATTCGCCGAGCAAAACCGGCAGTCAGCCATTCTTGAAGAACGAAACCGAATGGCGCGCGACATTCACGATACGCTGGCACAAGGTTTCACTGGTGTGATTGTGCAATTGGAATCGGCCGAGGATGCAATTGCATGCTACCGCCGCAAGGAAGCGAACGAGCATTTGCGACGGGCCAGCGAACTAGCGCGGCAAAGCTTGAATGAAGCGCGCCGATCGGTCCACGCGCTGCGGCCACAAGCCTTGCAACGAGACAATTTTTGGGAGGCGCTGAAAGGAATTGTTAAGAGTACAACAGCTGGAACCATGCTGCACACACCGTTCGAACTTCGCGGAAGGTTGCGCGAACTTCCGCCAGTTTGGCAGGAAAATCTGCTGCATATCGGACAAGAGGCTTTGACTAACGCTCTGAAGTACGCGCGCCCCGGCAATTTCGAAACCCGATTAACTTTCAACACGAAGCAACTGCTTCTCGAGCTTCGCGACGACGGCGACGGATTCAGGATCAAAGATCGGCATGACGGCCTGGGTTTAGCCGGAATGCGGGAACGCGTCGAACAAATGGGCGGGGACCTCAAAATCACCAGCGCGCGGGGCAAAGGCACAAAGGTTGTTGTCACTGTGCCCTATCCGCCCGCCGTACGGCGGGACGGATTCGCCGTGGCGAACAACGGCGAATCGAGATCGTGAAAACGAAAGCGAAACCCGCGTCAGGAAGGGACGCCGCGCTAAAACGCGGATCGGGGCGCGCGCGTACGGGTCGCCTCTCCCTTCGCAAGGCAGAGGGGGAGGGTGAGGGTCGCCCTGCGTCGAAAAAATCGCCGCGTATCGGCGTTCTCATCGCGGATGACCATACCGTGGTGCGCGAAGGTTTGGTCTCGTTGATTCGGCGCAAACCGGATATGACCGTCGTTGGCGAGGCCAGTAATGGTCGCGAAGCAGTTGATTTGTGGAAGCAGCATCGTCCCGATGTGACCCTGCTCGATTTGCGAATGCCCGAACTGGATGGCGTCAGCGCAATCAAAGAAATCCGTCAACACGATGAGCACGCGCGCATCATCGTGCTTACAACCTTCGACGGTGACGAAGATATTTACCGCGCCATTCAAGCGGGAGCCAAGGGTTATCTCCTCAAGGACGTACCGCGCGAAGCGTTGATGGACAGTATCCGCCGGGTGCACGCCGGTGAAACTTGCGTCCCGGTCCACCTCGCAGCAAAGCTGGCGGAACGCGTTAGTGGCGAAACGCTGAGCTCGCGCGAGATCGATGTGCTCAAGCTGATGGCCCAGGGAAAAAGCAACAAGGAAATCGGCTCGGCGCTATTCATCAGCGAAGGCACGGTGAAATCACACGTGAAAGCGATCTTTGCCAAGATGAATGTCATCAGCCGTACCGAAGCCGTGGCAAGCGCTACCCGACGCGGCCTGATCCAATTGTAGTAACGCAGGCAATCCTGCCTGTAGCGTCTTGCAAGGAGCGGCGATCTCTAGTCCGTCGCTAGGGCAATCTGAGGCTGCTTCTCAAAATGCGCAGACAGGATTGTCTGCGTCACACGCTGATGAATCGCCGGCGTTCTCCCCCCCGAACGAGAGAATAGCTGCTATCCCATTCTTGGCACCGGAAAATCTTGCGAACGCGCAATCGCCGAGCTCCTGATAGTCGAGGAGATCATAGGCCTGCCCGCAGTGCTACAGCGTTGCAGGCTTGGCCAACAAAAATAACCCAAATGAGATGCTTATGACCGATAATCAAATAGAATTGGAAGGACCCGCCGCGCCGCGGGCGCAGCAAAAAAACCGTAACAGAAAAAGCGTATTTGATCGCGCCAACGGAACCTCAACCAGTACAAACGAAACCATGAACAAGCCTAATTCGAAAAAGACTTCCGAACTGCTTCGCAGACGCGACGCACCACTGGAGACACGAACCGATCTCACCGCTTCGGCGACGAAAGACATCACCGCGACCATGAACGCGATTCTGGCCGACGTGTTCGCGCTCTACGTGAAAACGAAAAATTTCCACTGGCACATGAGCGGTCCGCATTTTCGCGATTACCACTTGTTGCTCGACGAGCAGGGCGACCAGCTTTTCGCGATGACCGATCCTATTGCGGAACGCGTTCGAAAAATCGGCGGGATCACACTGCACTCCATCGGCGAGATCGGGCGCACCCAGCGCGTGCTCGATAACAACGCAGAGTATGTCGAGCCGCTGGACATGCTGGCTGAGTTAGCCGACGACAACAGGACGCTGGCCGCGCGTCTTCGTGAAGCGCACAACGTGTGCGATGAGCACCTTGACGTTGCTACCGCAAGTCTCATCGAAGTTTGGATCGATGAAACCGAGCGACGCGCTTGGTTCCTGTTCGAAGCGACGCGCCGAGTGAATTAATTTCTAAAGGTTGTAGCCGCCTCAAAGCGTGCCCGCCGTGGCGGGTGTCGAGGCGTTCCGGCCTGTTGTTGCGCTGGGCATCGCGGTTATGCAGCGCCGCGGTTACAGCACCTGCACGTCTTGAAACACCAACAATAACAATCCATCAATTACAGCTATGAACTACAGACTTTTAGGAAAATCGGGATTGCGCGTTTCGGAATTCTGCCTGGGTACCATGACCTTTGGAGAAGACTGGGGCTGGGGCTCGTCCAAGGACGACGCGAAAAAAATCTATGACGCTTTTCGGGAAGCGGGCGGCAACTTCATTGATACGGCCAACATTTACACAAACGGCTCTAGCGAATCGTTTCTCGGCGAGTTTCTCAAAGGGCATCGCGAGAGCGTGGTTCTCGCAACGAAATATACAAACGCCGCTCCAGGCACGGACCCAAACGCAGCAGGCAATCATCGCAAGAACATGGTGCAAGCAGTCGAGGCGAGTCTCAAGCGCCTTCAGACTGACTACATTGACCTATATTGGGTTCACATCTGGGACCAGATCACCCCTGTCGAAGAAGTGATGCGCGCGCTCGACGATCTCGTTCGCCAGGGAAAGGTGCTTTATGTCGGAATTTCCGATGCGCCTGCGTGGTGGATCGCTCAGGCAAATACGCTGGCCACGCTTCGTGGCTGGTCACCATTTGTTGGGCTGCAAATTGAATACAGCCTGATCGAGCGAACGGTCGAACGCGAACTGATCCCGATGGCCAAGGCGCTGAACCTTGGCGTAACTGCATGGTCGCCCCTTTCGAGCGGTGTGCTTACCGGTAAATATCATGGGCACGGCTCTGCTGAATCCGGTCGCATGACTAGCGATATGATGAAGGAGTTCATGCCTGAAGAGCAGAGAACTGAGCGCGTTGTCGCAGCTGTTAAAGCCGTGGCGGACGATGTGGGTCGCAGCATGGCACAAGTCGCCCTGGCCTGGCTGCGTTATCGGCCAGTAGCGGTCATTCCGATTGTCGGTGCGCGAAAGCTATCACAACTGAAGGACAACCTTGTGAGTGCCGATGTTTCGCTTTCTGCCAAGCAATTAAAGTCGCTGGATGAAGCGAGTCGGATTGAGCCTGGATTCCCACACGAATTGTACACCAGAGAGCTGGTCCGTGGCATGATTTACGGCGGAATGCGCGACCAGATTGTAGTCTAAAATATTTAATGCATCCGATGATTCAAAACACGTCGACGCACGCATCCGACACTAGATAGTGAGATTGTGGCCCTCATCGATTATTCCTCCAAACACTGCTCACTCAGTCAAGGCGCTCACCGACGTGCAAGCTATCGTGGTCGATTACCCACGGCGTGACTCGATAGGCGGCATCGCCCTGTAGGTCACGAATGGTTGAACGCAGCCGCGACATTTCTCTTCGGACCTTCCACTGAAATGGCGGCACGATTCCAACGGGAAGAGAAAATATTATGACGATTAAACTCCCTCGAATCATCAACGATTATGTCAACGCGAGTAATGCTCATGATGTCAAATTCATCCTTGCATGCTTTTCGGAAGACGCTGTTGTCCACGACGAAGCAGAAGACTTTCGCGGGAAAGAGATAATCGAAAGCTGGATTGTGAAGACAATCGACAAATACAAATTCCAGTTCAAGCCTGTCAGCATCAAAGACGACAATACAGAAATCGTCGTTGCTGTGGAGGTATCGGGAACGTTCGACGGAAGTCCTATCACGCTCGATTACCACTTCACGATTGAGGGCGACAAAATTGGATCTTTGACAATTGACTAGCGGCCTAACATGACATGCCCATTGATGCCTAGGCGCGACCCCATGTTCTTGCCGCGAAAGGGCAGCAGGCACAAGGCATAGCACAAGCAAGTCAGGGACTGATCTTCACACGGGGTTGGAAATCCCGCGCGCGAACCCTTCTCTATTCCAATTCGAAGGAGGGAGTGAGGACCAACTCTTAAGTAGGACCGGAAAATCCCGCGGACGCGTCATGGCTCCCAAACCGAAGAGTGACGATCTTGGGGGTATGAAAAAGTTTAAGTTGGTGAGTTTAATAGGTATCACCTCGCTCGCGCTCGCTCACACAGGATGGGCGGCTGGGCACGGCGGGGGCGGAGGCGGCCACGGCGGAGGCGGTGGTGGTTTCCACGGAGGAGGTGGCGGTTTCCACGGCGGTGGTGGCGGTTTCCACGGCGGTGGCTTTGCTGGTGGGTTCCATGGGGGAGGCTTCCGCGGTGGCGCTTTCCACAGCGGTGGTGGTTTCCGTGGGGGACGTTTCGGAAATGGCGGTTTCCACGGTGGTGGCTTTCGCGGTGGCCGTTTTAGTGGGCGCAACTTTCGCCATCACGGATTCTCTAATGATGTCTTTATCGGCGGCTTCGGCTTTCCGGGCGGGTGGGGCTGGGACTATCCGTATGGATATTACGGTTACGGCTATTACCCGTACGATTACTATGACTATGGATACGGCGGGTACCCGTACGGCTACGGATACGGCAGGTACGGTTACTACGGTGGCTCCGGTTATGGATATCGCTATGGAAGCCGAGCGGGTTATCGATATGGCCACGGCAGTCGCGCCGGTTACGGATACCGCCATGGCAGCCGATCAGGGCATTTCCGGAGCTCGCGGAGCCGGTAACAAGTCCGGCTAAGGCTCTTTGAAGATCCGGGACGAGGCTAGATGTGAGGCGTCAAAGAGCGGCCGTCCCCTGCTCGGCGACAATTTGGTGAGTGAACTCACCGCTCCAACTGCAAAGTAATGGAAGATCAAAAATTCTGACTTACAACAAACGAAAGGAAGTAATCAATGTGACAACCACCAAGCGCGGAACTCAGTCCCTCTGCATCGTATTATCAATCCTGACCTACTGCACCCTTTCGGCGCAAAGCGAACCGCCTCGCATTCGGAATATTGTTCTGGTTCACGGCGCCTGGGCGGATGGTTCCGGCTGGAAAGGCGTTTACAACATTCTCGTCAAGGATGGATATAACGTCAGCATCGTTCAGGAGCCGGAGACATCTTTTAAAGAAGATGTCGCTGCTACGAAGCGCGTGCTCGCTCAACAAGATGGACCCTGCATTCTGGTCGCTCACAGTTATGGAGGAGCTGTAATTACCGAAGCCGGGACGGATCCATCTGTTGCCGGTCTTGTCTACATCGCGGCCCACATGCCGGACGCTGGAGAAAACGAGGCTGACGACGGAAAGCGCTTCCCAAGTGACCTCAGCAAGTCGACGGCGATAAAGAAGACGGCAGACGGTTTCACTTACCTGGATCCTGCACAGTTTCATGAATACTTCGCAGCCGACCTGTCTGCTGAGCAGGCCGCCTTCATGGCGCGATCGCAGGTGCCCAACGCAGCTGACAATTTCAAAGCAGTCATCACCACGGCTGCGTGGAGAAGCAAACCTAGCTGGATGTTAGTAGCGACAAAAGACAGAACCATCAACCCCGACCTCGAACGGTGGTATGCCGAACGAGCGAAGAGTCATAAGGTCGAAGTCTCAGGCGCTAGTCATTCAGTTTACGTTTCCAGGCCGAAGGAGGTTGCGGCCCTGATCGAAGAAGCTGCATCGCACGCTCGGTAGAAAACCTTGTAATGGCCGGCGCTCTCATGATGTTGATAGCGAACAGATAACAGATAAACAAGGAGATGCTTGTGAGTGATCGACAAATGGCGGTTCACGGAGAGAAAACTCAATCGCCTAACGGCAGCAAACCGGAAGAATTCGATGTCGTGATTCTCGGCGGCGGCACCGGATCGACAATCGCGGCATGGACCTTTGCCGCGCAAGGGCAGCGTGTCGCAGCGATCGACCGCAAATACATTGGGGGATCGTGTCCCAACATCGCCTGTCTGCCGAGCAAGAACATTATTCACAGTGCCAAGGTAGCATCGTACGTCCGCAGAAGTGAAGAGTTCGGCATCGCCAGAGATAGCGTCACGGTCGATATGCCTGCCGTCCGTGACCGTAAGCGCCGGATGGTATCGGGCTTGAACGAACTGTACCTCGGCAATTACAAAAAGACCGGAGCGGAATTTGTTTGTGGCTCCGGTCACTTCATCGCTCCGCGAACTGTGGAGGTCACACTTCGCGACGGAACAAGGCGTCAACTCCGCGGAACGAATGTGATCGTTAGCACAGGTACGCGCGCCGTAATTGACTCGATTTCTGGCCTGGCTGACGCACAGCCACTCACGCACGTCGAGGCACTCGAACTCGATGAAGTCCCTGAACATCTCCTTGTGATCGGCGGTGGCTACGTGGGCATAGAACTATCGCAGGCCATGCGTAGATTCGGCAGCAGGGTTTCGATAATCGAACGCAATGACCGGTTGTTGCATCGAGAAGACCCGGATGTAACCGAAGCTCTTCGCAGCCTCTTCAGGGACGACGGCATCGACACGCTTCTGAATACGCGCATCAAGCGGGTCTCCGGAAAATCTGGACAGTCGGTGAGCATCGTCAT
>Ga0137412_10000119_pt1 | contig 46833 bp, 42 predicted proteins | sample CZODoug2_1_16fun_FD_122160 | JGI IMG/M metagenome (GOLD analysis project Ga0137412, IMG submission 122160) | Vadose zone soil fungal communities from Angelo Coast Range Reserve, California, USA - CZODoug2_1_16fungal (Hybrid Assembly) | ecosystem: Environmental > Terrestrial > Soil > Vadose zone...
GAGCCGCCGAGCGGACCCGCCGCCGAAATGCTCTATCGATCGCTTCGCACCGACTGTGCGGTTATTTTGCCGTTCGGCGAGAATCCGGCCTTCGACTTCCTCAAGTCCAAGCTGACTGACTTCGGCACGATCGGACCGAGCCTCGATGGCCCGCACGAGATGTGGTGGGGCGGCATCAATTGGCGGGCGATCGCTCCCGACCAAGGCTCCCGGACCGATGCACCGCTGCGCGTGGTGTCCTGCTATCCCCGCGCATACGGCGACGATCATGCGCGCGAGCTTCGCGAGAAGCTGGCTGAATTCCAGATCGCCGGTGACATCGCACCGATTGACACGATGGATGACGAATCTATGCGCGCGTCGGAGAAGGCCGCTTTCATGCTGCGGATGTGGCAGGAGCACCGCGAGCCGCTGCTCTTCGTCGAGGCGGACGCAACGCTCAGCGAGCCGCCGCTGCTGCCGTCGCAGCTCGATTGCGACGTCGCGCTCCACAAGTGGAACCGGTGGGAGATGTCGGCGCGCACCCTCTATTTCGGTCGCTCCGCCGCGGCCGAGGCGCTGCTGCACAATTGGCACCATATCGCGACCGCGTATCCGGCGGTGTGGGAAGGTTATCTGCTCGATCAGGCGTGGAGTCTGACGTCGTCGCAGATGTCGCTCGACACCGTCTGGCTGCCGCGCTCCTACCACGCACCGACCGAAGACGCCGGCACGCCCCGGCACACCACGGTCGTTCACAATCTGCCCGCAGACAACGCAGACCTTGGCCCCGACGGTGAGTTCGCTGTCGCGATGCGAAGCGCCCGGCGCGCCTGTCGAAGCGGCGGTCGCGACTCGATGATCGTGGTCAAGTCGCAGGCGACGGCGAGCGATGCGATCACGGTGATCATGCGCGATATCGCAACAAGCGACGCGCGCGAGGTGGCGGCCAGCATCGAAGCCGTGACCGGCGCGTTTGCCGCCGACTGCGGCGGCTTCGGCCGACTCGAACTCGCGCTATGCCCCTGGCAGGATGATATCCGCGCGGCGAAGTCGGCGGCCACGAGCGCAAACAACCGGATCATCGAGATTGCGCCATGGCAGACGCTGCCGGCCGATCTGTTCCGCACCGTGGGCCAATCCCGCAATGCCGGAAGCGTCGTCGTCATGGCCGGCCAGCGTGGCTAAACTCGGCCAGGCAGTCAAAGAAGGAAGGACATCCGCCTCATGAAGACCATCATCCTTCTCACCGGCGTCGCCAGCCAGCAGTTCGCGCTCATCGAGCTGCTGAAGGCGCACAATCCGGCCTTGTCGTTCCGCTGCGCCACGACGGCTGAAGACCTCGCCGCGATCGAGCCCGAGGTGCTGCGCGATGCCAGGCTGCTGGCATTCACCACCAGTGTCATCGTGCCGGGCAGCACCCTCGTCGCGCTCGGCCACGGCGCCTACAATTTCCACCCCGGCCCGTCGCAATATCCCGGCTGGGCGCCGGCACATTTCGCGCTCTATGAGGGCGCGCGCACCTTCGGCGCGACGGCGCATGTGATGGCCGCGCGCGTCGATTCCGGTCCGATCGTCGGGGTCGAGTCCTTCATCGTCCCCGACAAAATCAGCGTGCGCGGGCTCGAGCAGGTCGCCTATGTGCGGCTTGCCCATCTGTTCTGGCGAATGTCACGCGAGCTCGCCTGCGATCCCGCGCCGCTGGCCGAATTGCCGATTGCCTGGTGCGGGATCAAGAGCACGCGGCAGATGTATCGCGACATCTGCGAGCTTCCCGCCGGCATCAGCGCCAGCGAGCTGGCCCGCCGGATCCGTGCCTTCCATGACGATTTCCGCGGCATCCCGCTGACCATCTCCGTGCACGGCATCCGTTTCGAGCTGGCAACGACGGCCACGCGCAAGCCCGAGGCGCCGCAGCTGGTCTCGCCGCCGCTTGCCGCGGCCTCGTGAGGACTGGTCTCAATGGTGTTTCGCGCAGGACGCTACTGTCCTGCGCGAAGGGCGCGGACTAGCCAACTCGGGCACTGATCTCCGACCCCTGCGCCGGCGCAGGTTGCTTCGCGCGCTCGAGACCGGAACGGATGCCGAGCCGGTCGAGCAGGTCGGCGTCCCGGTCGCGCTGCGGATTGCGCGTGGTCAGCAACACATCGCCGATGAAGATCGAATTGGCGCCGGCGAGGAAGCAGAGCGCCTGCAATTCATCGGTCATGTATTGCCGCCCGGCGGAAAGCCGCACCACGCTTTGCGGCATCATGATGCGGGCAACCGCGACCAGGCGGGCGACGGCGATCGGATCCGGCTGCTCCGCGGTGGCGTTGACCGGCACGCCCTTGACCTCGTTCCAGAGATTGATCGGGACGCTCTCCGGATGGCTGGGCATGTTGGCGAGCAGCACCAGCATGCCGAGCCGGTCGGTGACCTGTTCGCCCATCCCGATGATGCCGCCGCAGCAGACCTTGATGCCGGCCTCGCGCACATGGCCCAGCGTATCGATGCGGTCCTGCAGCGTGCGCGTGGTGATGATCTGGTCGTAGTGCTCTGGCGACGTATCGACGTTGTGATTGTAGAAATCGAGCCCGGCGTCATGCAGCCGGCCCGCCTGGGCCGGCGTCAGCATGCCGAGCGTGACGCAGGTCTCCATGCCGAGGCCCTTGACGGCGCTGACCATCTCGCAGACCTGATCGAGATCGCGATCCTTCGGGTTGCGCCACGCCGCCGCCATGCAGAAGCGCTCGGCTCCGGCCTCCCTGGCGCGCGTTGCGGCAGCGATCACCTCCGCCTTGTCCATCAGCCGTGTGGCCTTCAGGCCGGTGTCGTAATGGGCGCTCTGCGAGCAATAACCGCAATCCTCCGGGCAGCCACCGGTCTTGATGCTGAGCAGGCTCGCGGTCTCGACATGGTTCGGATCGAAATGGGCGCGATGAATGCTCTGGGCCCGGAACATCAGGTCGGCGAACGGCAAGGCGTAGAGCGCCTCGGCTTCCGCGCGGTTCCAATCGGAGCGGACGGGTTTCGCCTGGCGGCTCTCGTCTCTTGCTTCCATGACATAGTCCATCAGATTTGCTCTCCTTGAAACAATCATAGATAACGCGCATAGCTATCTATGATTTGCGCCCAGGGGAGTGATGCTAGGCAAGATCGCGCGCCGATGCACCTGTTTTTGTAATAGATAATCTATGATGAGTGAGACGCAGAACGCGACGACCGCTGAACGCATCGCCCTATCGATCGGGGAGCGCATCATCAGCGGCGCCCTGCAGCCGGATGCACCGTTGCGGCAGGACCATATTGCACGGGAGTTCGGCTCGAGCCATGTCCCGGTCCGCGAAGCCTTTCGGCAGCTCGAAGCCCAGCATCTGGTCATCGCGATGCCGCGTCGCGGCGTGCGGGTCGCGCCGCTCGACACCAATTCGGTGCGAGAGATCGCCGAAATGCGCGCGGCACTCGAAGTGGTGGCATTGCGGAACGCCGCGCCCAAATTGACATCGGCGCATTTCGCGCGATTGGAACTGGCGCTGATCGAGGGGGATGGCGCCGAAACGATCCAGGATTTCGAGGCAGCCAACCGCGCCTTCCATCACGCGCTGGTGGCGCCCTGTGCCATGCCGCGCCTGCTCGCCAGCCTTGACGGATTGCAGCTTGCCAATTCCCGATTGGTGTTTGCGACCGCGCATAGCGCCGGCTGGCGGCCGCGATCCAATCAGGATCACAGGCTGATCCTGCAATCTCTCCGGGCGCGGAATGTCGATCAGGCCTGCAATCTGCTGGCGCGACACATTCAAACCATCGAGCGCCTTACGCTTCCCGCGAGCTGACCCAAACCTGGCGACGGATGTGAGGCAACCGGCGCGGGACGCCGGCCAAGCTATTCAGCAAAAAAACTATTGTTTGACCACCGACAGGAAGACGCTGGGGTCGAAATATTGCGCCGCCGAGACCGGATTTTCGATCTTGGCGACCCGGGTGTAGAAGTCCGTCACCTGCTGCAGCCACTCGATGATCGTGCCGTTGCTGTAGAGCCGCCGCCACACCGCGGTCGGAAACACCCGCATCGCGCCGAACTGTTCCCTGATGTCGCGCTCCGGCACCTGGGGATAATAGTTGTTGTGCAAAATCCCCAAGGACTCGTTGGTCCGCGCGATCAGCATGTCGTTGCCTTCGATCCAGGCTTTCACGATCCGCGCGAGAATAGGCTTGTTCGCAGCGTAGAAGGCGTTCGACGCCGCCCAACCGCCGACCACCGCCGCCGAAGGATAGAACACGCCGGCATCCAGCAGCTTCTTTGCCTGCGGCACCTTTTCGCGCACGGCAATATTGAAAGGCACCCAGAGCACCACCGCGGGAACATTGCCGGCAATGAACGAATTGACCGCGTCCGGCATCGGCATGCTGGCCAGATCGATATCGGCGCCCGTCATCTTGTTCTCGCGCAGCGCATTGTCGAGAAACACATGCGCGGTGGTGCCCGCGGTGGTGGCGACGCGTTTGCCGCGCAGATCGGCGAACTCCTTCACCCCCATGTCCTCGCGGACCCAAAGCTGGGCCGTGGCGAACTCGATCGAGTTGGCGAGGAACATCTTGCCCTGGCCGCGCGCCGGAAAGTTCGAGATCACCGCGCCGGTCGCCAGCATGTCGATCGAGTTTTCCGACATCGCCTTGAACAGTTCGAGGCCGGTCTTGAACTCCTTGAATTGGGGATCGAGGCCGTTACGCGCCCATGAGCCGAGATGATCGGACAGCCAGATCTGTTCGTCCACCGCCAGCGTATGCAGATAGCCGACCCGGATCTTCGATTTGGCCTGCGCCAACGCTGGCATGCCAATCATCGAGGTTCCGACGACCGAGCCTGCCCCTGCCACAAATTTGCGCCGGTCCATCACCAACACTCCTGCCCTTGCCCATCTAACTGTTCTGCGCGTCTTGGCTTGCCGATTGTCGCAATACGAATGGATGCCACCGGCCGGCCTGAGCGTGTCTGCCTTGAACGTGCGCGCCAGGAAAATGTTTGCCTAAACGGTTTATCCAGCGCGCCGCCATGATGTCGACGTCGGTTGACGGAAGCAACTGGAGATTGGCCAGCGCAAATCATGCCAAGGCAACGTAACCTTAAGATGTCCCCACGATGGAACAGCGCCAAGCTCGCGTCATAATTATGGCGGACGCATAAGCCAACAAAAAAGCCTTGAACCTGATAGACCGCTGAACCACAGTTCGGCCTGCCAGAAGCGGCATTCCGCCTCACCTGTTGCCGCTTGCCGCTGTTTCAAAAAGGCACGGTTAGGGACGCAAGAAGATGATCATGCAAACAATCAAGCACGCCTTTCGCCCCTTTGGGAGCCGCAGCGCAATGCAACCGGTGGCTTTAGTCCGCGTGTGCCCCATCGGATTGATCCTCCTCGTGATGCTGCTGGCCGGCTCCATGGCGCATGCTCAGGTTCCCGCCAACGAGTCGAAGCGCGCGCCGCGCCTCGAAGAGCAATGGAAGGAGAAACTGAACGCCAACACGGTCGCGATCATCGCCGGGAGCCCGGAAGACACCTATCTCGACATCACGCACGATCTCGCCGTGGTCCTCAACGACGAAAACCTGCGCATTCTTCCCGTCGTCGGGATGGGGGGCGCGCAGAACATTCGCGACGTGCTGTATCTGAAGGGCATCGATATCGGGATCACGTCGTCCCAGATGCTGCGCTATTTCGCATCGACCGGCGAGCTCAGCACCGCGCTCGACCAGCGGCTGAACTACATCACCCGCCTCTACCCGGAGGAAATGCACGTGGTGGCGGGCCGCAACATCCAGAAGCTGGAAGACCTCAACGGCAAGAAGGTGAACTTCTCCGATCCCGGGTCGAGCACGCAGATCTCGGCGCGCGACGTGTTCGGGCTGCTGTCGGTTTCCGTCGAGGAGGTCAATATGAGCCAGGCGGATGCCATCGCCGCGGTCAAGAAGGGCGAGATCGCCGCGACCGTCGTGATCTCGGGCAAACCCGCCGTCGTACTCGAGCGCATCTCCGCCAGCGACAATCTGCACCTGGTCGAAGTGCCCTACACGCGGACGCTCGAAAACATCTATCTTTCAGCGCAGCTCGAGCAGAGCCTCTACCCCAACCTGATCGACGCCGGCCAGACGGTCCAGACCGTCGCGGTCGATTCCGTCCTCATCACCAACAACTGGCAGCCGGCAAGCGACCGATATCGTCGGGTGGCGCGGTTCGTCGAGGCCCTGTTCTCGCATTTCTCCGACCTGCAGAAACCGCCGCGACACCCGAAATGGCTGGAGGTCGATCTTGCCAAGGAACTACCGGGCTGGCAGCGTTTTCCGGCAGCACAGGATTGGCTGCAACAGGCCAAGTTCGATGAATTCAGGAACAAGTACCAGGCCAGCACCGGAACCCCGGTGTCGAACAACCCGGCGGACAAGCAGCGGCTGTTCAAGGAGTTCCTCGAATGGTCGCAAAGCGAGGGCAAGAAGCGTTGACGCCTGACCGCTATCGCGTCATCGCCGCGTCTCAACAGCGAGCCGTCCTTTGAATTCGCCGAAACCAGTCCTTGCCAGTTTCGATCATGTATCGCTGGCCTTCGATACGCCCGACGGCCCACTGAAAGTTGTCGACGACGTCACCTACAATATTTGCAACGGGGACTTCGTTTCCGTGATCGGTCCGTCCGGCTGCGGAAAGACCACCATGATGAGCATGCTGGCCGGTTTCCAGAAGCCGACCGCGGGAGCGGTCGCGTTCGAGGACAAGCCGATCGTCGGGCCCGGCCCCGAACGTGGCGTCATCTTCCAGGAATACGGCGTGTTCCCCTGGCTCACCGTGAAAGACAACATCGCCTTCGGGCTTGAACTGCGCGCCAACCGCGTCTCGGCCAAGGAACGCAGCGAGATTTGCGGCCACTATCTCGACCTGATGGGACTTGCCGAATTCGCCAATTCCTATCCAAAACACCTGTCGGGAGGCATGCGTCAAAGGCTCGCGCTGGCGCGGGCTTATGCCGTCAAGCCGAAATTCCTGCTGATGGACGAGCCGTTCGGCGCGCTTGACGCGCAGACCCGATCGAACATGCAAAACCTTCTGCTGCGGGTGCTGGCCGCCGAAGGCAAGACCGTCATGCTGATCACGCATTCGGTCGACGAAGCGATCTATCTTTCGTCGCGGATCGTGGTCGTGACGGCGCGTCCCGCGCGCATCAAGCAAATTATCGACATCAAGTTCGCCTATCCGCGCGACGAGGCGATCCAGGAACTCCCCGAATTCGGCGAACTACGTAAAACCATCCGGGAACTCGTCATGAGTGAATACCGGGCGCAGCAGGCGCAGAGCCGGTCGACCTCCTTTTCGGAGTAGACGGGCCAGCCTGCACGCGATAGAAAGCCCGCCCGACGAAATGACCCCTCATATCGCGATCGGTTCCACAGTACGGACAATTGTAGATTGTGCTCGCCATGGTGGCATTTGTATGTCGGCTCGACCGAAGACTTAAACACCCAACGATTTACAGTATCCTTTCTAGACAACCTCACACTTTAGACTAAAAGTGTGATCACGTTACCGCCGTAACCGGCACGGTTTGGCCCCTGTGTCGGCGAGGCGGAAGTCAGATGGGGACACTCTGATGAAGTCTGCGCAAGCACGTTGGCCTGATCTTCGTAACGCAAACGGCGCGGTCGTCGCGACGAGCGGTGCGACATCTGCCCTGCGCACTTCAAGTTCAATTCCGGTGCGATGGATATTCCGCGCGGCAAGGTCGCGTCGAACGATTGCGTTCGACCGCGGGCGTGGAAGGGCTCACCCGATCAAACCTCGCCCCGATCAAGCCTTGTGTCCGCAACGCGTGTTGCCTCGCGCATCGAGCAGGCCAGGCGAATAGAAGTGGGGACTTAGCGTGAGTGAGTCGAAAAAAAATCTCGATCCCAACGATCCAGCTTACTACGCTCCGCCCAGGTCGCGCGATCGGACCAACGTCCCAGCTTCCTCCGACAAAGACCGGCAAGCCCTCTCCGTCTCGCGCGGTCTCGATGAGCAGCTCGCGCGTTTGCGCACCGCAAAAGACAACAGCAATCTGCCAACCGCCCAATCGGATGTCTTCGCCGAAGCCGTCGCCCGAATGCTGCGGGAGCAGTTGAATAACGGACTGGGCGACGCGCCAGCCGTCTTGAAGATGCGATCCTCCGCTCGTCTTGCGGCCAAACTGGCCGTCGCGGTCGTCAGCGCCGCGCTCGTCGCGCTGGCCTATGTCGTGTTCATTTCTTCGCCGCAGGACGGCGCGGACGACCGGCTTGGGTCGACCTTGCGGTCCTTGCAATCGACCAAATCAAGCGCGCCGCCGTCGTCACCGCACCGCGTATCGGCACTCGTCGTTCGCAACCACACGGGCCTCGTCAACGAACCGCTGGAGCTTGGCGTCAGTGTCGATACGCCGGACACGGGCACCACCGTCACGATCAAGGGAATGCCGCCCGGCGCCAGGCTGACGGCCGGCGTGCCGCTGAGCTTCACCGAATGGCGTGTGCCGGCCGAGGAGGTTTCGAACGTCATGGTGATTCCGCCGGCCGACTTCGCCGGCGAACTGGACCTGTCCGCTGAATTGCGCAGTCCCGAGGGAACGGCGCAGGTGACGAGTTTCATGCAATTGATCTGGCGCGCCACGCCGCCTGCCACCGTGTTGGCGACCTCCACCGTGTTGGCGACCTCCAACGCGGTGACGACCTCCGCCGTGCCGGCGCCGCCGCCGCAGCAGCCTACGGCGCCACAGCTCCAGCAGCCGGCGGCGCTGCCACCACCGCCGCCGCAAGCGCAACCCCAGCCGCAGACGATCGCGTCCTTGCCCGCCGCGAATGCACCGGCGCCGCAGCCGCAGTCTCGCGCTGATACGGTCCGTGAACTCAGTCCCAACGAGATCGCGGGTTTGGTCAGGCGGGCGCAGGAAATGCTGGCGAATGGCGACGTCAAGGCCGCGCGCTTGTTGTTGCTGCGCGCCGCCGAAGCCCGCGATGCCCGCGCGGCGCTGGCGCTCGCAAAAACCTATGATCCGATCGCATTGCGGCAGCTCAGCACGACCGACCCCGGGCCTGATCTGGCGCAGGCGCGCAACTGGTATCAAAAGGCCCGCGAATGGGGCGCGCCCGAGGCCCAGCGTCAACTCGACGCGCTCGCGAGCTATCCGCGCTGAGGTGAAAGCAAGCCGCGCGCGGTCAACGCTCTGACGCGATCAGGGCAGCGCCCTTCTCCCCGATCATCAGGCTGGTCGCGTTGGTGTTGGCCGAGGTGATCTGCGGCATGACCGAGGCGTCGACCACCCTTAATCGGTCGATACCGCGAACGCGCAGTTGTGGATCGAGCACGGATTTTTCGTCGCTGCCCATGCGGCAGGTTCCGACGCAGTGAAACACCGTTCCGCCCGTGGTGCGGGCAAAATCCCACAGCCCGGCCTCGGTGGCGACGGCCTCGCCGGGAGCCATCTCGACATCCCAGAGATCGCGAAACGATTTCTGCCGAAATATCTCGCGCAGCATCTGCATGCCGCCGACAATGGTCTTGCGGTCGAGTTCCTCGGCGAAATAGTTAGGTTCGATGCGCGGCTGGTCGAACGGGTCCGTCGAGCGGATCGCGAGCTGCCCGCGCGACGCGCCGTGGCACTGCCAGACCGACGCGGTGAAGCCGGAATAGCGATGCAAGGGCTCGCCGGGCTTGTCGACCGACAGCGGCATGACATTGAACTGCACATCCGGCCGCCCGCCGACCGCATGCGCCGTGCAAGCCGCGCCGCCAACCTGCCCTGCCCCGACCGTCAGCGGACCGCTGCCGGCGAACAGCCACTGCGCGCCCATTTTCGCCAGCTCGATGGGATTTCGGACCTGGTCGTTGAGCGATATCGGCCGCTTGAGCCGGACGATGATGCGCGCCTGATAGTGATCCTGCAGGTTGCGGCCGACCTCGGGCGCGTCGGCGACGACGGGAATCCCAAGCCCGCGCAGGAGATCGGCGGGGCCAATCCCCGAAAGCTGCAGCAGTTGCGGCGATTGCAGGGCGCCGGCCGACAGCACGACTTCGCGGTCCGCGGCCGCGCTGCATAGCTGCCCGCCCTCGATCCACTCCACGCCGGTGGCGACGCGGCCGTCAAACAGGACGCGACGGACCTGCGCACCGGTGATCACCGTCAGATTGCTGCGATGCGCGACCGGAGCGAGGAACGCAGACGCCGAACTGGTGCGCCAATGCCGCCCGATGCCGAGCTGGTAGCGGCCGACGCCGAACGTCGTGGCAGCGTTGAAGTCCGGGTTGCGCGGCAGCCCAAACTCGACACCCGCTTCCACCCAGGCCGCGGACGACGGATTGTGGCTGCGAAGATCGGAAACTTCGAACTCGCCGAGACCACCATGATACTGGCTCTCGCCGCCCCGATAACGCTCGTAGCGCCGGAAATAAGGTAACACGTCGCGATAGCTCCAGCCCACGGCGCCCAGACGCTCCCAGTCGTCGAAACCCTCATGCTGGCCGCGAATGAAGATCAAGCCATTGATCGACGACGAGCCGCCGAGCACGCGGCCGCGCGGCCAGACGATGGAGCGGCCGCCCGTGATCTCGCTCGGTTCGGTGGTGAACAGGCGGGAGAACCGTTGGTTGTAGATGGTTCGGTAATAGCCAACCGGAAGCTTGAGCCAGAAGTTGCGGTCGGTTCCTCCCGCCTCCAGCAGCAGGACGCGGCAGGCCGGATCGGCGGACAACCGGTTCGCGACCACGCAACCGGCCGAACCCGCGCCGACGATAATGTAATCATAACCTTGGACGGCCATGCGAACTCCCGGACTCAACGCTGATGATCTGGCGCACGACAATGATGAAGGCTCATCGTGCGGTGGCTTATTGTTCGGGCACAAGCATCTGAAACAGTTACACGGGCTTGGCCCTCAAGCATCTCGCTCCATCGATCAACGATGTGTTCGTATCGCGAGCGTGGCTCAATGACGCAGGTGCGTGCATTACTGCTCGCAATGAGCGCTGATGACAGCGAATATGAGGGTTGCATCGCGCTGACAAGCGCCCTGATATGAAGTCGAACCGTTGAATGGTCATTCCATCTATAATATGACCCAGCTTCGGATCAATGCGTGCTGTGGAAAGGGCGGATCGTATGAAGAGGCGCGGCGGTGTCGCAAAACAACTCGCCCTCGGCCTCACACCTTGGGTTGCCGCCATCGCATTGTGGTACGCCGTCCGCCTCTCCGGATACGTTAACGCCTCCTTAATCCCGGCGCCGCATCAGGTCGCCGCCAGGTTCGTCGAACTTCTGCTGCACGAAGGCCTGCTGTACGACGTCTTTGCATCGACCCGCCGCGTTTTCTTCGGCGTCGCCTTGGGAATTACGGCGGCCGTGCCCGTCGGCTTCCTGTTGGGCTGGTATCGCCCGGCGCGGACGGTGGCCGATCCCATGATCAACTTCTTTCGCGCGTTACCGCCGATCGCGCTGATCCCGCTGGTGATCGTCTATTTCGGGGTCGACGAGATCGCCAAGCTGGTGATCCTGGTCTATGCCGCGTTCTTCTCGGGCGTCATCGTGATGTATGAAGGCGTCTCGCAGATCACGCCACTCTATATCCGGGTCGCACAGACGCTCGGCGCCAGCGAGCTTGAGATCTTCCGCAAGGTAATCATTCCGTTAACCGTGCCGCACATCCTGACTGCGCTGCGCGTCTCGCTGGGAGTAGCCTGGGCCACTCTGGTCGCGTCCGAGCTGATCGCGGCCCAGCGCGGACTTGGCGCGATGATCCAAAATGCTGCGACATATTTTCTGCTCGACATCATCTATGTCGGCATCATCTGCATCGGCTGCGTCGCGCTGCTGATGGACACGATCTTGAGACGGATCAGCGCACGGCTGCTCGTGTGGCAGGAAAGAGCCGTCGCTTAGAGGCAACCGAAGGAAGTACAACCATGCATCGACGACAATTTCTGACGACAACGATGGGCCTGGCGCTGAGCGGAGTGGCAGCGCCCGCGATCGCGCAGGCCAAGACCAAGGTCCGGGTCGGCTATCTGCACACGCTCGCCGTCGATGGTCAGATCTGGACCGGGATGGACCGCGGCTCCTTCGACAAGGAAGGCCTCGACCTGGAGCTGCGCCAGTTCAACACCGGCCTCGAAATCTTCCAGGCCCTGATCGGCGGCAGCCTGGATGTGCTGGCAACCGGCGCAGTGCTTTCGAATTTCCCGGCGCGCGGCCAGGGCAAGGTGTTCCTGATCAACGATATCGAGGTGGCGACCGCGCAGCTCTGGGTGCACGCCGATCAGGGTATCAAGTCGTTCGCGGACTTGAAGGGCAAACGAATCGCGACCTCGACCGGCACCACCGCGCATGTGTTTCTCGATCGCGCGTTGCGGGCCAATTCGGTCGACCCGAAGGAAGTGGAGCTGGTCAATCAGGCGATGCCGGCGGCGGTGACGTCTTTCATTTCGGGCGCGGTGCCCGCGGTCGCCCTCTGGGTGCCGTTCAATGTCACGGTACGCGACAAGGTGCCGGACGCCGTGAAGCTTGCCGACGCGGGCGCTTACTATCCGAAAGCCGCGATCATCGGCGGCTGGGCTGCCGCGAACGCCTATTACGATGCCAACCCGGAGACGCTGGCCAAGCTGATCAAGGGCTGGGGCGAAGCCAATGACTACGTCGTCGCGCATAGCGAAGAGGCGCTGCAATCCCTGCAGAAGGCACATTACAGCCAGACGCCCCTGACCGACATCCAGGAGCAGTTCAAGGCCCAGAAGATGTTCACCTCGTCGGAGTGGAAGAAGCTCTACTCGGATGGAACGGTGACGAACTGGCTGCAGCAGACGACCGACTTCTTCATGGCCAATGCCGGGGTCAAGGACTTCACGCCCGCCAGCAAATATTTCGACCCCAGCCTTTATCTCAAAACCATCGCGTAGCCGATCACCGCTGCTGGCGGGACATCGCCAGCAGCGGGACTTCTTTACGTCGCGTCGACCTTGCGGACTTCGGATGCTCCGGGCGCAGCTTCGGAAGCCTCGGGAAAACGCAGGCTGGCCGTCGTCCCGCGTTCCGGCGTCGATGCGATGATCAGCGCGCCTCCGTGGGCTGCCATGATCTCCTGAACGATCGAAAGGCCGAGCCCTGCTCCTTCTCTTGCGGTGTCGCCGGTTAGGAACGGCTCGATGCGTTCGGCGCCGCGAGAGAATCCCGCACCATCATCGCAAATCGACACGCTGCCGCGATCGAGATGAGCCACGATGCGTCCGGCGCCGTGCGCATGGACCAGCGCATTGCCAACCAGGTTAGCCAAGGCGCTCCGAACCGCGGCCTCGACGCCCTCCACCACGACGGGACCGTCCTCGACCTGCTCCAGCGCCAGTTCGATTCCGGCGTCCAGCGCGGAGGGGCTGAAATCCGCAAGAACGTCCCGCGTCACGACGGCCAGATCGATAGGCCGCTTTTCGATCGCTTGATTTTGCAGCCGCGCCAAGTCAAGCATGGCCGAGACCAGCGACGAGAGGCGACGTACATCGCGCACCAGCTTGACCTTCAATTCAGGTTCGCTCACGTCTTCGATCTTGGCACGCAACAGTGTCAGTGGCGTTCTGAGTTGATGGGCGGCGTTACCGAGAAAGCGGCGTTGCCTTTGCATGTAGGCGTCAATTTCATGGAAAGCCTGGTTAAGCGCGCTGACCAGCGGTTTGAGTTCGACCGGAACCTCATCGAGCGAAATCGATGCCTGCGGCGCCATCGGTTCGATCGCGAGCGCCAGCCGCGTCACGCGCTTGATGCTGTTGGCCACGAAGCGCGCGGACAGGAACGCGCCAGTCGCAACCGTCAGCGCGAAGGCGATAGCCAGCAGCGCAACTTCGAAAAAGTTACGGAAGAGGAACGACAACGCGATCTGGCCGAACCGGACCTGCGCCCCCCCGATCATCATCACCAGTTCGGAAGTCCCCCTTCGGACAACGGCCAGGCAGAAGGTGCTTTTCTGGTCCTGCGCATTGAGGACCGAGAGACCGATCGGCCCGTTATAGGGGAGCGTGAAGGGCAGAGGCGGTCTGAGCTCGCGTCCGAACTCGCTTGTCAAATTGTCGTACGACACGAGATACCAAAGTTTTGGGCTGGAGGATTTCATCCTCTCGAGGCTGTGCGCGGACCGGATAATCAGCCCCCGGTCCGGATCGACGATGGTGGCGCGATTGAGGATGGTCGCGGCTGCCTGACAAAAGGTATGTTCGCGTTCGCGCATCAGATCCAGCCAGATCACGATGCCGAGCAAGACGAGAAAGATGGCCGCCGCAGCTCCGCTGAACGAAAGCGTCAGCGTCCTGGTGATCGACGTCATCGGCTCTGCATCATCCTGAGAATATAGCCGATGCCGCGCATGCTTCGGATCTCGACGTCGCTGCCAAGCTCGGCCAGCCTCTTGCGAAGCCGGGACACCTGCGCCTCAAGGGTGTTTGATTCGATCTCGTCATCGAACCCGTAGATCTCCTCGATCAGGGCGGCGCGCGTGATGACGCGATCCCGCCGCATCAGCAGCGCCTCCAGGATCAAGGCTTCTCGACGCCGCAGCAAGACCTTGTTATCGGCTACAATGGCCTCGTTGGTGCCAACATGCAGTTCGACATTTCCGAACGACAGGATCGGCGGGACGAGCCGCCGGGGTCGACGCAGGACGGCTCGCACCCTGGCGATGAATTCCTGCGGCTCAAAGGGTTTGCCCAAATAATCGTCTGCCCCGCTGTTCAGCCCATCGATCACGTCGTCCTTGGCGTCCTTGGCGGTTAGCATGATGATCGCCGGTCGGTCCGGCAGTTGGCCGAGCGCCGTGACGATCTCGAGCGCGTCGCCGTCGGGCAGCATCCGGTCGACCACCGCCAGATCGTATTTGAAATTCCCCAGCGCTTGCTTGGCAAGCGAAAGAGATTCGACGACGTCGACAATTCCGCATAACTGCCCGAGCAAACGGCCGACATAGGCCCCGATCTGCGGTTCGTCTTCGATCACAAGGGAGCGCATCGTTCTTTCTTGGTATGTCGAGTCGCGATCACGAAGATCGGGCCAGTCCGCAGCGCGTCATCGGTTCGCCTTGGCGCCTCTCCCTTAGGGCAATCGGTGCGGCTAATTCAAGGCGTGAAGGATCGTGCATCCACGAGCCCGCAAAGATGACGGCTCGATCTTGTCGGACGCAATCTTGGGGCAATGTTCGCGCATGACGTTGCCGGTCCGAACTACGCCAGCCGTCCCCTCCGAGGCCTCCAATGCGCTCTCCCGTCCAAGCCGGTCTCCGCACGTCCACGAATGGAGGCCCGCGCCGAATATTCTTGGCAATTTTCTTGGCCTCGCTCCTTGCCGCACTCGGCGCCATCGGGAACGTCACCAATTCCGCGTTCGCCCAAACAGCATTTACCTTGCCGGCTCCACCTTTCGAATTGCCCATGGTGCCACCGGTATCCGGCAATTGGACGGTCATGGTCGGCATCGGGGGCGAGTACAAACCGGATTTCGAAGGTGCAAATCGGAGCATGCTCAGCCCGGTCCCGATTTTTTCCATCCGTCGCGCCGGCTCCGCCGAGTCGTTTCGCGGCCCGCGCGACAGCGCAAGCATCGCATTCATCGACTTCGGCGACCTTCGTGCCGGTCCAGCCGTCAAGTTCGTGGCCTCACGAAAGGCCAACAACTATCCCGAACTGAACGGCCTCGGCGATGTCAATGCCACGGTCGAACTCGGCGGCTTCGTCGAATACTTTCCGGTCGACTGGTTCCGCACGCGCGCCGAACTGCGCCAGGGTATTGGAGGCCACACCGGCGTCGTTGCCGACTTCTCTGCAGACTTCATCGTGCCGGTGTATCAGGGGTTCACGGTTTCGGCCGGACCACGCTTCACATGGGAAAGCACCCAGGCAACAGCGCCCTATTTTGGCATCAATGCCATACAGGCGATGACGACGGGGCTGCCGGTCTTCAACGCTCAAGGCGGCGCGCATTCGTACGGCGCCGGCGCTCAGATATCCTATCGGTTCAATCCGCAATGGGAAGTTCATTCCTATGTCGAGTACCAGCGGCTACTCGGGGACGCGGCGGCGAGCCCTCTCGTTACCCTGCGAGGCTCGCCGAACCAGACGACCGTCGGCATCGGCGCCTCGTATTCCTTTGACTTCAAAATACGATAGAACGCCATGCGCCGCACCAATCGATGCGTGAGCTTCGCGACGGCCGTTCTCGCCGTCAACCTCGGCGCTTGCGCGAGCTTCGAAACCCGCGAGACAAAACTGCAGGCGGTCAAGACCGTCGGCATCATCTCGGCGGTCGGTGACGAGATGAGCTTCGTACAAGCGGGCCTGACCGGGCTGAACAACCCCACTCAAAGCCTGCCGATCCGATCGTGGGGCTTGGATGACCTGATCGTTCAGCAGGCGACCACCGCGTTGAGCGGACGCTTTGAAGTGCGACCGGTCAATTACCAGCGATCGGCCTTTGCAGCGATCAAGGACTCGCCGGTTGCTCCCGTCAACCTTGTTCGTGGCGATCCGTTCAAGCAGCTCGTTCGGACGGAGGTGTCCCCCCAGGGGCTCGACGCCTATATCGTCATCACCAAGGCAAAATCGAATTTCAACGGCAGCCGAAAGGTCGAGGGTATCGGTTTCATCACATACGGCACGGTGCTCGCGTCCTACAATCAGATCTATGCGCTCTACGAGATCAGGGTCTTCGACGGCAAGACGTTCGACATGATCGAGAAAAGAGCCGCCTCGCCGCTGGATAATTCAGGCGCGATGAAGCTCCCAGGCCCCAGTCAGCTCGTCGATGAGTCATTCGCGCCAAACCCCGGCAATCCCGCGCAGAACGAGAAGCTCCACACAGCGATCGCCGAACTCGTCGCACGCAGCCTCCCTTCGACCCTGAGCGATATGCATCTTGCGGCCGTCCGTTAGGGCATTGCGTGCCGTTCAAGGCACGTCCTTGCGGCCGGCGTCGTGCTCACCGCCCGCAACTGCCACAGCGCCGCACGACGACGGCGTCGCCCCGCTGGATTCCATTGAAGATGATCGCGGTTCGCAGCGACGAAAGCCAGGCAACATGACAGTTTGACGACAGCGACCTCCCGACGAGTACCCTCATCCACAACGCCTCGATGACTGCACGCAATTTTACGAACTTTGCTATGAGGCGATTGCCGTCTCATACTTGCGCTGCTGTCGCCTTACAGACATGAGATGAAGGCGCAGTTCGCCGAAACCACGCCGTTGCATCGATTTCGAGCCAAGGATTGCGCCGAGGATCGGGAATCCAGTCAGGAATCGAGCTAACGATGACGGCGATGAAATCCGGCACCAACGGCAGTGCGACGGCTTCGGTCGAGGGCAAGACGGCTGCGGTCGAGGCGGCGCCGGTACGCCGGCGGATCAATGACGGCTGGGCGCTGATCCCGATCGTCGCGGCGTCCGGCTTCGCGGGCCTCGGCTATGAGATCGTGTGGACGCGCCAACTGAGCCTTGCGCTTGGCACTGACATGATGGCGGTGCTGGGCGCCGTCGCCGGGTTTTTCGCTGGGCTGGCGCTTGGCGCCTTTGCTCTCGATGGCCCGATCCGGCGAGCGAGATCGCCGCGAGCCGCCTATGCGGTGCTCGAAGCCGTGATAGGGCTCTGGGGTCTGGTCAATGTCTGGCTGCTGCCGGTCGCGGGCCGATCCCTGTCATCCTTGCTCGGCACCGAACCGGCGCCGACCCTGCTTTGGGCTGCGAGTTTTGCACTGCCGACCCTCGTGCTGCTTCCGGCAACCGTCGCAATGGGCGGGACCTTGGCCGCGCTCGAGCGGATGATGCGGCAAGCCCGCGGTGACACCCGCGTCAGCGCCGGAGTCTATGGCGCGAATACCGCCGGCGCGGTGGCCGGAACCTTGTTTTCGACCTTCGTGCTGATTCCCACGTTCGGATTTTTGGGAACGCTTATTTGCCTTGCCGGCGTGAATGCGATCTGTGCCTTGGCCACGCTGGCGCTCCTACGTTCGCCCGATCAGCCGCTGCCGGACGCAGCCGAAGCACAACCGCATGCGATCGGAGGGCCGCGGCTCACGATGACCTTGTTCGCCACGGGCCTGCTCGGGATAGCGTTCGAGATCCTGGTCGTCCGGCTCGCGGCCCAGGTGATGCAGGATACGGTCTATACTTTCGCCGGCCTCTTGGCCGCCTATCTGCTCGGCACCGCAACGGGCGGCCTGATCTGGCAGCGCGCGGGGCGCCACGGCAAAGATCGCGTCAACGATGAAAGTCTCGGATGGCTGCTTGCCGGGACTGCCTTGGCCTGCCTGACGACGGCTTTTGTCGCCCCCTCGATCGCCGGCATTGCCGAGACCGCGGTCGAGGCGGGCATCGTCGGGGAATTGGCGGTCGCGATGGTGCTGTTCCTGGTGCCGTCGGCCGCAATGGGGGCGCTGTTCGGCCTGCTTGCGCAGCGGGTGCGAGACCAGCGCGGGTCGCTGGGGTGGGCTGTCGGCATCAACAGCGTCGGCGCCTCATTGGCACCGCTACTGACGGCGCAATTTCTGATTCCGACGTTCGGCACATGGACGGCGCTGATCCCCGTTGCGCTGGGTTACCTGTTCCTGCTTCCGCTGCGCCGATCCGCGCTGATGTGGTGCGCGGCCCCGGGGATCGCTGCCTTTGTCCTGTGCGTCCGTCCCACGCCCTCGCTTATAAGAGTGCCGCCTGGCGGCGCGCTGCTGGCCGCCCGCGAAGGGCCGATGGTGACGGCGAGCGTCGTCGACGACGCCTCCGGCGCCCGCTATCTCGAGGTCAACGGCCGCTTCCGCATGGGCGGGACCAGTTCGATCCGATCCGATTATCGACAGGCGATGCTGCCGCTGTTGCTGCATCCCGCACCGCATCGTGCCTTATTCCTCGGCGTTGGTACCGGCGCCACCTTGGTCGGCGGCTCGCAGATGCCGGGAGTAAGCGTGCGCGGTGTCGAGCTGTCGCGCGAGGTGGTCGACTTGCTTCCCTGGTTCGCCAATCCTGCGGCCGCCGGCCCCGCGCCCCGGATCACCGTCGCGGACGCCCGCCGCTATGTCGCCGCCGACACCGATCGGTACGACGTGATCGTCGCGGATCTGTTTCATCCGGCGCTCGACGGCAGCGGCGCGCTCTACACGATCGAACATTTCGACGCCGTGAAAAGACGACTGGCCCCCGGTGGCGTGTTCTGCCAGTGGCTGCCCTTGTATCAACTCGATCTGCCGTCGCTGCGCGCGATCATCCGCGGGTTTCTCGATATCTATCCCGAGGGCTCCGCCTGGCTCAATCACTATAGCCTACGCACGCCGATGCTCGCGCTGATCGGTCCGCGAGACGGCGGCGATCTCGATCCCGACGCGCTGGCCGCACGGCTGCGCGATCCGCAGGTCAGGCCGGTCGCGCGCCCGCTCGGGTTCGAGGCTCCGATCGATCTGCTCGGCCAATATCTCGGGGGTCCCCGCGCCCTCGCCGCGTTCGCCGGCGAAGGCCCCCGCAACACCGACGATTATCCCTATGTGACGTTCGACGCGCGTCGAAACGTTCGCGCGTTGACGGCGCCGCCATGGTCGCTGTTGCTCGCCGTGACGCGAGCGATGCGGCCGGACCCGGCCGAACTTCTGGCCGCATCTCGGCCCGACGCATTCAGCGCTCGGCTGAGCGCCTATTGGCGTGCGCGTGATCGATTTCTGGAGGCAGGCGCGGCGCTGCCCGGCGATCCGCGCGGCGCTGCCCTGATCGCGGCGGCATCCCCTGGCCTGATCGAGGCGCTTCGTAGCAGTTCCGAATTCGATCCCGCCTACGGACCGTTGATCGGCATGGCAAAATCGCTGCTGGCGTCGGACCGGGCGGCGGCCGCCCGGCTGTTGCACGAAATCAACGATGCAGCGCCATCGCGCGGCGAAGCAAGGGAGCTGCTGGCGCGCGAATTCGGGCAATGAAGGACGTGCCCAACCAAAACCCGGATCAAGGCGCGAAGCTGATGCGATAGCCCCAGCAATCCAGGTGGTCCGGCATGGCGTTGAAGGCGATCGTCATCCGCTGCTCGCCCTGGTTTCTCGGCACTTCGTGATAAAGGTAGCTCGGAAACAGCACGAGATCCCCCGGCTCGGCCTCGGGCAGCACGTACTTGCCCGCATTATACGGCCCGACCGCGGCGGTTCGGGTGTGATGCCGAAAGGAAAAATCAGAACCGCCGGGCGGCCGCACGAACACCGTCTTGCAGGCCGGGTGCGACGGCGTCAGATAGATGATGCCGGAAATAAAGCTGTTGGCGTGGGCGTGCAGCGTCTGGCTGCCTCCGGTCTCGAGCATGTTGGTCCACATCTCCTTGACCGTCCAGGCCAGCTTCTCGCCGAACAGCAGCAGGCCGAAATCCACGAGTTTCGGAACGGTCAATGCGGCGATATCCTGAAATAGCTTGTTGTCACGGGGATCGGCGACCTCGGTGTGAAACAGCTGATCCGACCGTAGATTGCTCTCGGTCCTGGCGTTGCGGATCGCCGAGATAGCGGCGCCATTCAACGCCGGAGAGAGCAGTCCCGGCGAACGCAAGAGGGGGATCGGGAAGAGCGGCTCAATCTGATCCATATCACAAGGTCCACGCTTGTTTGTAATGCGCGCAGACAATGCCCGGGCGAAAGTAACACTGCGATGACAGCCGACAAAATCCTTGAAGTACCAAGACTTGGTCTTGTCCGATCAAGGGCTTGGAGACCGAAGCAAAGGGTTCGCCTCCGGCATGGACTATTCGTCAGGCTTGAGTACCTTCAGCTTCTCGCCGGGTGGCAATTCGTGACGCCGTTCCTTTGCCTCGTCTGCCGCGCGGGCCGCCATCTCCAGGCATTCGTCGAACTCGCCATTATTGGCTTCGACCAAGGCCTGCTGCAAGTCGCGCTCGGCGAAGTAGCGAGAAAGGTTGTCCGCAGGCAGAGCCGCCGCCAGCGTCCGCGCCTGCTCCACCGCGGCTTCGCACGCCTGTTTTCCGGGTTCCGCCGAAGCGGGTACGGCCGCACACAGGCAAGGCATTCCACAGCCGACCCCCAGGAGAAGACAGACGGCGAACCGCCTCACTCGGCGTGACATGCTTCCCCGAAACGATGAAGAGAGCCAGGCAGCGGAAGAAAGCAATCGCTTCCGCCGAAGGTAGATTTGGCGGAACGAGTTCCTTCCCGTCCCGCCAAAACGTCGCCGAACTATAACGTTCTCGAGTGAAGTGGGCACCGGTTCGCGTGAAGAGAACGCGTCAAAACAAGATGCTGAAGCCTCCGTCCCGATTCAATCGGAACGGAGGCTCTGGTTGCAAGAACTTAGTCGCGGCCTGGAAGATTCCAGTCGGTGGCCCAAACCCAGTCCCACTTCCAATGATGATGGTGGTCATGATCATTGTCAGCCCGGTGATCGGCAAGCCGCTCCGCCAACTCCGCGTTCTTTTCGACCAGCAGCTTGGGCGACCCCACCGGGCGGATGAAGATCGGGTTCGCGTGGAACCAGACGTTCGAGTACGCCTGAATGTCGAAGGTGACCTTCTTGACGCCGCTGACCGTCTGCAGATGCGACGGACAAGCCGGGTCGACGCAACTCACCAGCGCGTTGTTGATGTCGAGCAGCGGGTTGCCGGCGCTATCGGTCACGTTCGGGGTCGCGACGGGGACGTTGGTGCCGCGCGCACGAATGTAACTCGGCGTATTGCCGGCGGTGAACGTGGTGGTGAAGTGCAGCCGGGTCGAGCCGTCCCGCAGTTGCTTGCGCTCCATCTTGTTCGCGTGGATCTGCTGGGAGATGGTCGTCGTGGGGTTGTACACGATTGACGCACCGGCGACACCCGCGACGTTCGGCACCGCGTAACCCGGGGCTCCCGGGGCGATGACGCCCGTGATCTTGCCGCTGATCAGATCGATGTGGTCGAGCGACGGCTTGTTGAGCGGCTGCTTGACGCCGACCTGCAGCAGCAGCGGGTTGTTGAAGCTGTACGGGCTGTTGTTCTTGGCCGGGATGGTCATCTCCATCTCAACCACGACCTTTTCACCGGGCCTGACGACCAGCGTCTCGCCCATCGTCTTCCACTCGAAATCGAAGGCGCCCTTGGCGCGGAACACCATGTCGGGGCCGATGATGTCGGCGTTCACCGAGTACGAGTTGCCCGAACGCATGCCATCGATAATCGACTGCGCCCGGAAGCGTTCGCGGTTTGGAACGTAGAGCTTGGTGTATTCGCCGGGGATGAAGTCGGACGTCGTGAACGAATCTCGCGCGCCGCCCGCACCGCGATTGTGCCAGTCGGAGCTCACGAAGATGAAGAAATTGCGCCCTTCGCCAAGCATGCCATCCCACAGGCCGCCGACCTTCGCGGTATAGATCCCGCTCATCCCATAGGTACCACCGCCAACGGCGCCGGTCGTGTAGGAGCCGGACCCGCCGGTGATCCCGCCCTGAGCCATATGACCGGGCGATTCGATGCCGAATGCAACGGTCGGGCCCGCATTGTTGAAGTCGCGGAAGTGCTCGATGTTGTAACCGTTGCTGCTCGCCGGATTGAACGGACCCGCGCGCTCACTGTGGGTGGGCACGGCATAGGATTCCAGGGGATGGTTCGTCTGCAACCACGTCACGCCCGCGACCGCCTTCTGGTGGCCCGCCGTGCCGCTGTTGTTGACGTTGTCCTTGCCGGTCCAGATCTGCTGGCTCTTGGCGTCCACCGGACCAATCGCATCGGTATCGGCGCGATCGAAGCGGAATTCGTACTCCGCCATCTTATCGGCATTGCCGAAGCCGCGCGGATTCTGGCCGCTGATGACAGCGACGTCAGTGTGCTCGTGGCCGGGAACGATCCATTCCAGGCCTTCGACCAGCACCTTATTATACATCGGCGTACGGTTGACGATGATCGGATATTCGATCTGCTTGATAGACTGCCATCGCCACATCGTTGCGCTGGCGCCGGTGCCGTTCGGCGTGCCTTCCAGGCTCTTGATCGTGATGCCGTCGATGGTCTTGCCGAGCGTCTGGTCCCAGGTCGTGGTCGTATCGCCGGGGATGTTGGCGCTGGTATCGCTGAAGCGGCAGTCGCGATTGCCCGAACCACCATGATTGCCGAGCGTAAACCAGTCGAGATCGAAATTGTTGCCGCCGGCGGGGGCGACTCCGGTTGCAACCGATCGATCGATCGCGTAGCCGGCCGAAACGGAGCCGTCGGTGCACGTATTATGATTGTGCATGTCGCCGGCGACATAGGGACTGTTCTTGGGCTTGTCCCCGTCACGATCGTTAGCCGTCGCGGCGTGCGTCAACGCCAGCGACACCGAAGCGGCAGTCAACAATAGAGTCTTACCAGACGGAAACATCAGTCGCCCCCTTGAGGATTTACAGATCGAGATTGGATTTGAGGATTTCGGCAAGTGCTACCGGAAAATCAAAACTGCGGACCCGCGCACATCGCGCAGATTTTTCTATGACGCGACAAAATCAGACTTCGGAGACAGTTACGTGAACGTTTTATTTTGATCGGCACGCTGTTCAAAAAAAATCCGCGTCGCAATGTCGCGGTTCTAATTTTCTTGGTCGAGCCCGCGATTGGCGAGTGACAGGCGGAACGCGCTGCTGCATAAGCCTGCCTTTAGTTGCGCCGCAAAGTTTTGTGAAAAATATATGTCAATGCCAGCGATGCCAGATGACGCGCGGTCCTTTCGGACGTCGTCCATCGAGCGCCCCGACCGAAGCGCGGCGGATCGTGCGGTCCGACCTTCACGGCTTATCATGTCCGCCGCGGTACGCCTGTCGCGCGAACCTCTCTTGCATTTCGCGCTGCTCGGAGCGCTCATCTTCGGGATTGATCGCGCACTTCACCCGCCGCCGAAGGATGACAAAGTCATCACAGTCAGCAAGGCCATGCGCCAGTCCTTCATCGACAATTTCGACGAGGACAAGGCCCGCGTGCCATCGGACGCCGACGTTGAGAAAATGGTCGATAGCTGGGTCGCAAGCGAGATCCTGTACCGCGAGGGCAAGGCGCTCGGCGTCGATCGCGGTGACGACATGATCCGCGACCGTATCGCCTTCAAGATGCAGTTGCTGATTTTCGACCAGATCCGCGTCCCCGAGCCGACGGAAGCGCAATTGCGCGCCTGGTTTGCGGACAATCATGCGCGGTTCGACGAGCAGGAACTTGTCGGGTTCTACCTCACGCCGCCGACGGATCAGGCGACGGCGCAGCGCCAGCTCGATGACATTCTGCAACAGCACGAGTCCGAAGAGCTGCAGAATCAGACCCGCGCCATCCTCGGCCGTCCGGTCGAGAGCCTGGCCGCATCCTTCGGCGAGGGCTTCCGCGATGCGCTGCTGGCGATGCCGGAGGGACAATGGAACCTCCTGCAGTCCAAGGATGGCTGGCACGTCGTTCGCCTCGATTCCCGTCGGCCAGGCACACTCGCCAGTTTCGAAAGCGTTCAGGACGAGGCTGCCAAGATCTGGCACACCGAGGAGACGCGCAACCGTGCTTGGGAAGCGGTCAAGCGACTCAAGGCCTCCTATCAAGTGCGGAACGAGCCGTGACGATGATCCGGTATTTGTGGCCGGCTCTGCTGATGCTCGCCGCACTCATCCAGCCACGCACGCTCGTCGCGCACGAAGCCACGCTCGGCGTGATCGAATTCCGCGAGGTCCGGCCAGGCGCCTATGTTGGCCGCTGGACCATGGAGCCGGCGATGGGTCCGGAGCACGTCGACCTGCGGGTGCCACCGCATTGTTTCCTCCGGCTCCCGGAACTGAACTGCGGTGACAAAGGGCTGGTCGGATCGATCACGATCACCAATCTCGGCGCCGACATGTCGGCGGTGCTGATCAAGATCATTCCGATCGCGGGCGAACCACGCAGCTACACGATCTCCGCCGCCAACCCCGTCGTCTCGCTGCTCGGAGGGGGCGCCCCGACGTTGCAGACCTGGATCGAACTGGCCCGAACCTATGTGAATTACGGCATCGACCACATTCTTTTGGGGGCCGACCATCTGCTGTTCGTGCTGGGGCTGATCTGGATCGTGGGCGGCGGCTGGCGACTGGTCAAGACCATCACGGCCTTCACCATCGGACACAGCGCTTCGCTTGCCGCCGCGGCCTTTGGGCTGATCGGCGTGCCGGAACGACCGCTCAACGCCTGCATCGCGCTGAGCATCGTGTTCGTCGGCGTCGAAATCGTCAAGCAGCAGCGCGGCGAAGCCGGGCTGACTGCCCGCTATCCCTGGGCCGTCGCGTTCACTTTCGGCCTCGTCCACGGCATCGGCTTTGCGGGCGCGCTGGCGGGACTGGGGCTAGAACAACGGCTGCTGCCGGCCGCCCTGCTATTCTTCAATATTGGCGTGGAGATCGGACAACTCGCTTTCGTGCTGCTGGTGCTGGCGCTGATCTGGGCGCATCGTCGGCTCGACGCGGTGTTGCCGCGCTGGGGCGGCGCTCTCCCGGCTTACGCGATCGGTTCGGTATCCATGTTCTGGTTCATTGGACGCCTCTTGCGCGTGCTGGCCGCTACATGACGGTACGTCATTCAATCGCGACATCGCGTGTTTTGCCGCGCCTTTTGACCGCGCTCGTGGCTCTCGTCTTGGCGCCGCCGGCATTCGCGCACGAGCAGGCCGGAGTGGGCGGCGGTCTACTCAGCGGCCTGCTGCATCCGCTGACCGGCATGGACCATATGATCGCCATGGTCGCGGTCGGGATTTGGGGGGCGCAGCTCGGCGTTCCTGCGATATGGGTCTTGCCGATCACATTCCCGCTGGTGATGGCGATGGGTGGCGTCCTCGGAGTGCTGCGGATTCCGCTGCCGATGTCCGAGGTGGTGATCGCGCTGTCGGCGCTGATTCTCGGCGCGGCCGTCGCCATGCGCCTGCGGTTGCCGTTCGTCGCCGCCGCTGTCGTCGTCGCGGTGTTCGCAATCTTTCACGGTCACGCCCATGGCGCCGAGCTTCCAGGCGCCGCCAACCCGCTGGCCTATGGTGTCGGCTTTGTGGTCGCCACCGGCCTGCTCCATCTGTGCGGCATCGCGATCGGCACCCTGACGCGCTGGCCCGCCGGAGAGCGATTGATCCAGGGGCTCGGCGTGATCATCGCGGCGCTTGGCGGCTATTTCCTGGCGCAGACCCTGGGAGCCGTCGCGTGAATTTCCGGTTCGGACGCAGCTTCGTTGCCGTGGCGGCGCTAGTTGCCCAGGCACCGGCCGCGCAGGCGCATATCGTCGCTTCGCGGCTCGGCGATTTCTACGCAGGCGCGTTGCATCCGTTGACCGACCTCCAGGATATCGTTCTGTGGCTCGCGATGGGTGTTCTCGCAGGCTCGCTCGGCGCCGCGCGCGGACGATGGCTCGTGCTGGTTTTCCCGCTGGGGCTGTTGGCCGGGTTGGTCCTTGATCGAATGTTCGGTGTCCCTTCGGCAGGGCCGGCCGCGGACGCCGGGATCATTCTCGCGCTGGGTTTGCTGCTGGCGGCAGCCGCCCGAATTCCAACGGCATTGCTGTGCGCGATGGCCTTCGGATTGGCCGTGACGCGCGGCGCGGCGAACGCTGCCGATTTCGCGCCCGAGACCGATCGGCTGCTGTTCGCCGCTGGACTGGCCGGCGCTGGCTATGCCGCCATCACGCTAACCATGGCCCTGACGCTCGCGTTCAGACGGCCAGATGCCGGCCCCTCGATGGAATGGCGGGGAATCGCGATCCGGGCGTTCGGCGGTTGGATCGCTGCGATCGGGCTCATGATGGTGGGATTCGCTTTCGCGTCGTGAGCGATATCGTGCACCGAACTTCAATCGAACTGAACCGGCTCCGGCCCGGGATAGGCAAGCGCCACGAACTCGCAGAACGCGCGGGCCGCCGGCGACAATCGGGCTTTGCTCTTCCAGGCAAGGCCGATGTCCATGGTGTGGACATTGTCGTCCAGCGTCTTCAGATCGATACGGTGTCCTTCGAGCGACCACGGCCGATAGACCATGTCGGAGAGAATCGTGATGCCCATGCCGGTCGCCACCATGCTGCGGACGGCCTCCACCGACAGCGTGCGGAAGATGACGTTGGGGACGTGCGGCGTCTTTTGCCAGTAGCGCATCGCCGAACGTTCGGCCTCGTCGACCGTCAGCATCAGAAAAGGTTCGCCGGCAAGATCGGCCAACCGAACACTGTCCTTGTGCAGCAGCGGGTGGTTGGCGCAGGTCCACAGCCGGCGCGGTGAACGCAACAGCAGGCGCGAATGGATCGAACCCCGGTCATGCAAATTGGAGACGAGCATGACCGCGGCGTCGACGCTGCCGCTGACGAGGCTGTGCTCGATGTCGTCGCGCGCGAATTCGTGCAGCCGCACCGTGATACCGGGAAAGGCGCGCCAGAACCGCGACAGCAGCGGCGGCAGGAAATAGCCGGCGACGGTGTAGCTGACGGCCACGTCGACGGTGCCATCGACCTGGGTCCCCCAGCGATGCGGCCCGCGCATCGCGTCCGAAACGCTGGCCGCGATGGTGTGGGCGCGCTGCAGGAATTGCTGCCCGTCGAATGTCAGCGTGACGCCGTTGGAATGCCGGTCGAACAGTTTTTGTCCGAGCTCGGCTTCGAGCGCCTTGATTGACGCGGTGACGGCCGATTGCGTCACGTTGAGGCCGGCAGCCGCGGCCGAAACCTGTCCGGCCTCGGCCGTGGCGATGAAGTGGCGGACCTGACGGAAAGTCAGTGCCATCAAAATTTCCGATATCAGCGAACTATTTTTCGAATTTTACAATTGCTTGCTGCGCCGCAGAAAATCAAGCGCTTCGTATTCGTTGCGTTTGAAAAGGCGTCTCAATGGCTTCCGGTGACTTGGACCTGGTCGCTCGCGATATCAGCGTCCAGTTCGAGGGCTTGAAAGCCCTGTCCAAGGTCACGCTGGCCGTGCCGCGCGGACGCATCACCGGACTGATCGGCCCCAACGGCGCCGGAAAGACCACGCTTATCAATGTCTTGACCGGATTTCAGCGCGTCGGCGCAGGCACCGTCGAACTGGAAGGCGAGACGCTCAACGGTATCGCAGCCCACAAGCTTCGCCGCAAGGGCGTGGCGCGCACCTTCCAGTCCGGCCGCCTTTTCCGCGACTTGCCGGTCGTGGACAATTTAGAGGTCACAGGCGTTGGGCTTGGCCAGACCCGGCGCGACGCGATCGCGGAAGCCGAGCGCGTGCTGGATTGGCTGGGCATATCCCACCTGGCTGGCACCATCGCAGGCGCCCTGCCCTATACCGACGAGCGGCGCGTTGCCATCGGCCGCGCCATCATGTGCAATCCGCGCTACCTGCTGCTGGACGAGCCTGCGGCCGGCATGTCCGAACATGAAAGCCACGATCTGGCTGACATCATCAAGCGGATCGCGGGCGAGCTCGATGTCGGCGTGCTGCTGATCGAGCACAATATCGGGCTGGTGCTCGAATTGTGCGAGCGCATCTTCGTGCTCGACTCCGGCGAGATCATCGAAGTCGGCCCTCCGGACCAGATCCGCAACAGCGATGCAGTCCGGCATGCCTATATGGGCACGCAGCGGGACGAGCTCATTGAAGTGCTCGCGCCATCGCTCGCGACCGGCGAGGCGGTGGCGCCATGACATTGCTGGCGGTCGACAACATCACGGTACGCTACGGCCGCCTCACCGCCTTGCGCGGCATCAGCCTGAACATCGCCGAGGGCGAGATCCTGTTTGTGACCGGCCCCAACGGCGCCGGAAAATCGACGCTTCTGAACGCGATTGCCGGCGTCGTGCCGCCGGTTTCCGGAACCATCGCGATGGACGGCCTGGCGGTGACGGGAGCGCCACCCGAGCAGATCGCCCGGCGCGGATTTTCGCTGGTGCCCGAAGGACGCAACGTGTTCGGCGCGCTGACCATCGAGGAAAATCTGAAGGTCGGCGCCGGCATGCGCGCCGACAAGCACAAGGTCGCCGGCGACCTTGAATCCGTCTACCGCGAATTCCCTGTCCTGGCCGAGCGCCGCCACGCCGCGGCCGGCATGCTGTCCGGCGGCGAGCAGCAGATGCTCGTCATCGGCCGGGCGCTGATGACCTCGCCCCGGTTGATGGCGATCGACGAGCCGTCGCTCGGGCTTGCACCGAAAATCATCGATCAGGTCTACGAAATCCTGGTGTGGCTGCGGGCGCAGCGCAAGCTGACGCTGCTGATCGTCGAGCAAAGTTCGACGCGCGCTTTGATGACCGGCGGGCGCATGATCCTGATGCGCGGCGGACGCATCGTGCTGGAGGGCGCAGCCGGCGACATGGTCAAGGACGAACGGCTGAAGCAGGCCTATTTCGGCTTCGGAGACCATTAGGCATGACCGAACTGCTGCAAATCGTCTTCGATGCGCTCAGCCTTGGCAGCCTTTATGCCCTGGGCGCGCTCGGGATCGCGCTGATCTTCGGGGTAATGCGGCTGGTCAACTTCGCGCATGGCGATTTCATCGCGACGTGCGTGTTCGCGATGCTGTGGCCGTCGATCAATGCGGCGGCGATCGTGTTCGCCGGCAATCTGCCGTTCTACCTGCTGATTCCGCTGTTGCTGCTGGTCGGCGCCGCGCTGTCGGTCTTGTCGGAGGTGATTGTGTTCCGCCGTTTCCGCAACGCCAATCCCGCGACGATGATGATCGCCTCCTTTGCGCTCGGCTTTGCGATCCGGAATTTTCTGTTGATGCTGTATTCGAGCCGGCCGAAGTCGATCACGCTGTGGCCGAGCCTCAGCCTGCCGGTCGAAGTCTGGGGCGCCCGCATCCCGATGCTGCAGGTCGTCACCATCATCATCACGCTGGCGGTCCTCGCCGTCTTGACGCTGTTTCTCAAGCGCACACGCTACGGCCTGGAGATGCGCGCGGCCGCCGAGAACTTTACCATGGCCCGCATGCTCGGGGTGCGCGCCAACGCCGTCATTCTGCTGGCGTTCGCCATCAGCGGGATGCTGGCGGCGGCGATCGGATTGATTCTCGCGACAAACTCCGGCACCGCGGATATCGGCATGGGCGCGAACGTCATGCTGATCGCCTTCATCGCCACCGTGATCGGCGGTCTTGGCAGCGTGCCGGGCGCGGTCGCCGGCGGTTTCCTGATCGGCGGCGCCAGCTCCGTGTTTCAGGCAACGCTGCCGCATGACGCCCGCGTGTTCCGCGATGCCTTTGTCTATGGCGCGGTGATCGTGGTCCTGCTGGTGCGCCCGCAAGGGCTGTTCGCGCCCAAATCCGCCAAGCAGAGAGTCTGATTGATGTCGCAGCGCCCTTCAGTTATTTGGCGAACGATCGCGACACCAGTCATCCTGGCTGTGCTGCTGCTCGCGATGGCCGCCTTGACCTATCAATTCGGCAGCCGGGCGTTCAACCGCACAGTGGTCGAGATGTTCATCAACATCATGGTGGTTGCCGGGCTTTATGTATTTGTCGGCAATTCGGGCCTGCTGTCGTTCGGCCATATCAGCTTCATGTGCCTCGGCGCCTATATGACGGCATGGCTGACCATCCCGCCGGTGATGAAGTCGATCACGCTCAAGGGCCTGCCGGTCTGGCTGCTGCATACGAAATTGCCGATGTGGGTGGCGACGCCGATCTCCGGCCTGTTCGCCGCGCTGTTCGCGCTGATCGTCGGGCGCGTCATTATGCGGTTGTCCGGGATCGCAGCCTCGATCGCCACCTTCGGACTGCTCGGCGTCGTCAACAATGTCTATTCGAACTGGGACTCGGTCACGGGCGGGCAAGGCTCGATCGTCGGCACGCCGGCCACCATGAATGTCTGGAACGGATGGCTCGGCGCCGCAATCGCCATCGCGATCGCCTATCTCTACGCGATTTCTCGCTCTGGCCTGGCGCTCCGCGCGACCCGCGACGAGGCGGTGGCGGCGAGCGCGTCCGGAATCGACATCGTGCGCGAGCGGCTGATCGCCTTCGTTGTCAGCGCCTTCATCATCGGACTTGCCGGCGCCTTCTACGCGCACTTCCTGAGCATCGTGAATCCAGGCTCGTTCTACCTGCGCACGACCTTCATCACGCTGTCGATGCTGGTGGTCGGGGGCATGTACAGCCTGAGCGGTGCGGTGGCCGGCGTCGTGGTGATCTCGACGCTGATCGAGCTGTTCCGCAACCTGGAAAAAGGCGTCAGCCTCGGCGGCTTGACCGTCGCGCTACCGAACGGGGTGCAGGAGATCGCGATCGGCATCATCACCATCGTCATCCTGATGTACCTGCCCACCGGCCTCACCCGCAACCAGGAATTTTCCTGGCGCGGATGGCCGCTGCAGCGGCGCTTGGCACCACCCGTGCAGGCCGCCCTGAAAGAATCGAACTGAAGTCCACATGGAGGAATTGCGAATGCGTTTTGTAAGAGTATTAGGTGTCCTGGCGGCGGCGTCCGCGCTGTTGGCCACGCCGGCGCTGGCCGCCGACGAGATCGTCGTCGGATTTGCCACCGCGGCATCCGGCTTCATGCAGGCTTATGACAAGCCTGCGCAGGACGCCGCGATGATCCGCATCGACGAGATCAACAAGGCGGGAGGCCTGCTCGGCAAGAAGATCAAGGCCGTGTTCGCCGACACCAAGACCGATCAGGCCGAGGGCGCCAAGGCGGGCCTCGCGGTGCTCGACCAGGGCGCGGACCTCGTGATCGTCTCGTGCGATTATGATTTCGGCGCGCCTGCGGCGCTGCAGGCCCAATCGGCCGGCAAGGTGTCGTTCTTCCTCTGCGCGGAATCGATCAAGGCCGGCATCCCCGGCGTCGGGCCTGCGTCATTCTCCGCCTCGGTACTGGCGGCCGTGCAAGGCGCGACCATGGCCGAATGGGCCTACACCAAGAAGAATGCCCGCAGCTTCTATCGGTTGCTCGATAGCTGGACCGTCTACAACAAAGGCATCTGCGACGGCTTCGACTGGATGATGCCGCATCTCAAGGACGCGGCGCTGGCCGGCAGCGACACGTTCAAGAACGACGACGCCTCGGTCGCCTCGCAGATCACGCGCATCAAGGGCCTGCCGAAGGAGCCCGATGCCATCATGCTCTGCACGATGATGCCGGGCGCCGTCTCGGCCATCAAGCAGATCCGCGCCGCCGGCATCAAGTCGATGATCCTCAACGGCTCGGGTGTCGACGGGAGCTACTGGCTGAGCGCGGTGCCGGACCTGTCGAACTTCTACGTTCCGGTGCAGGGCTCGGTCTATGGCGACGATCCCAATCCGAAGGTCACCGAGTTCAACAAGAAGTACAAGGAAGTGACCGGCGGAGATCCTTCCAGCCAGTATGTCTATCCCGGATACGTCCTGATCGACGTCTGGGCCAAGGCCGTCGAGCGCGCCAAGACGACCGACACCGAGCCGGTGGTGGCGGAGCTCGAAAAAATGAACGGCGAAGCGACGCTGTTTGGGCCGCGCACTTTCAGCAAGGAGCTGCACCATCAGAACCAGGGTCGTTACCTGATCGTCGACACCGAACAAGGCAAGCCGAAAGTGGTCGATCAGTGGACGATTTCGGAGAAGATTCCGGTCGACTATCTGGTGTCGAAGTAAGCTGAGGACGCCGCCGCGGCGTGCCTGCGGCGGCGCTCCTTGTCACGTTGGATGCGAATGCTGCTCAAATATGGCTGCCGGGAGGAGAACGAGAGATGGTCAACATCAACTGCGACATGGGGGAAGCCTTCGGCCTCTACAAGATGGGCGACGACGAAGGCTTGATGCCTTTGATCGACGTGGCCAACGTCGCCTGCGGATTCCATGGCTCCGACTTCAACCATATGCGCAAGACCGTGCGACTGGCCAAGCAGCATGGCGTCAAGGTCGGCGCCCATCCCTCGCTGCCGGATTTACAGGGGTTTGGACGCAGGGAAATGAAGATCGGGCGCGAGGAGATGACCAACTGCATGCTCTATCAGGTCGGGGCGCTCAAGGCGTTTCTGGATGCCGAGGGCGTGGCGCTCAATCACATCAAGCCGCACGGCTCGCTCTACGGTATGGCCGCGCGGATGGAGGACATCGCCGAAGCTGTGGCTGATGTCGCCGATGTCTACAAGGTGCCGCTGTTCGGCATGAAAGGGACGCTACACGAGACGGTATACCCGCGCCGCGGTCATGCCTTTGTTGCCGAATATTACGCCGATCTCGACTACACCGCCGAGGGGGCCCTCATCGTCACGCGCGAACATGATGCCAAGGATCCGACTGAGGCGGCATCACGCTGCCTGCGCGCCTTGACGGAAGGCAAGACGCGCACGATCGCCGGAAACGACGTTCCCGTCGGAGCAGATTCCATCTGCGTTCACTCCGACACACCGAATGCCGTCGCCATCGCCGAGGCCGTCCGCGCGGTGGTCCGCCCTTATTTGTCGCCGCGCGGATAAGCGACCGGGCCAAAGTCGATCAAACCAAAGGGAATTCAATGGCTATTCAACAAATCTTTTCGCCGCTTCCCGGCATTTTCTATCGCAAGCCGGCGCCGGACAAACCGGCCTACAAATCCGACGGCGACACCATCACCGAAGACGACACGATCGGGCTCATCGAGGTCATGAAGTCGTTCAACGAGGTGAAGGCGGGCCTGGCCGGCAAGATCCTGCGCTTCCTTGCCGAGAACGAGGACGCCGTGATGGCCGGTCAGCCGATCGCCGAAATCGACGTCTAGACCCGCAAACCCTCCATGGCCATCCAGAAGCTCCTGATAGCCAATCGCGGCGAGATCGCCGTGCGCATCATCCGCGCGGCACGCGAGCTCGGCATTGCGACCGTGCAGGTCTACAGCAAGGCCGACAAGGAGCAGCTGGCCATGCGGCTCGCCGACGAGTCCATCGAGATCGGCCCGGCGCAGGCGTCGAAATCATATCTCAACCGCGATGCCATTCTCGCCGCCGCCAAGGCCACGGGCGCCGACGCCATTCATCCCGGCTACGGCTTTCTTGCCGAGAATGCCGATTTCGCCGCCGCGGTCGAAGCGGCAGGACTGATCTTCGTGGGACCGACGGCGCAGTCCATCCGCCTGATGGGCGACAAGGTTGCCGCGCGCGAGGCCGCCGCAAGCGCAGGCGTTCCCACCGTTCCCGGCAGTCAAGGCCGCCTGGAAACAGCCGATGCGGCATTCGACTTGGTGAAATTGACCGGCTTTCCCGTGATGATCAAGGCGGCGGCCGGCGGTGGCGGGCGTGGCATCCGCATCGCGCACACGGCGGAAGAGTTTCACCATCTGATGCCGCAGGCGCAGGCTGAGGCGCTCGCAGCGTTTGGCGATGGCGGGCTTTATGTCGAGAAGCTGATCGAGGGTGCGCGGCATATCGAGGTGCAGGTGCTGGGCGACGGCCACAACGTCATTCATTGCTTCGAGCGCGAATGTTCGCTGCAGCGCCGCCGCCAGAAGGTCTGGGAGGAGGCGCCCTCCCCGTCGCTGACGCCTGCCATCCGCGAAAAACTCTGCGCCTCAGCGGTCGCGCTCGCCAAGGCGGTGCATTATCGCGGCGCCGGCACGCTCGAATATCTCTACGACGACCGCAGTCACGAGTTCCATTTCCTGGAAATGAACACGCGCATTCAGGTCGAGCACCCCGTGACGGAAATGATCACCGGTGTCGATCTGGTGCGCGAGATGATCCGGATTGCCGGCGGCGAACGCTTGCGCATCCGCCAGGATCAGCTGCGTATCAACGGCCATTCGATCGAAGTCCGCATCAACGCCGAGGACCCCGCGAAAAGCTTCATGCCGAACCCGGGCACGATCACCGCGCTCGATGTGCCTGGCGGCAACGGCGTGCGCTTCGACAGCTTGCTCTATGACGGCTATACGGTGCCGCCGTTCTACGACAGCCTGCTCGGGAAACTGATCGTCCACGATGAAGATAGGGCGAGCGCTATCCGGCGCCTGAGCTGCGCCCTCGGCGAATTGAAGATCGAGGGATTGGCGACCACCAAGCCGCTGCATCAGGCGCTCGCGCGCGACGCCGATGTGCAGGCTGCCCGGTTTCATACCGCCTGGCTCGAACCATGGCTGGCAACGAACGCTGCAAGCCTTGCCACGGCAGAGGCCGCGCCGCCTACCCCCGCGACCGCCAAAGAAACCGCCCCGTCAGCAACAGGAGGCCAGTGACCCCATGCAAACCCGATTTTCCTTCGGCGGCGACGAGCACATCTTCGCCGAAGTGGACGACGCCATGTCGCTGGAGGCTTTCTTCAAGAGCCTCTTCATCACCAACGCGGTACGCGAGGCCAAGATCAAGGGCGTCACCGAGATCTGCCCGGCCAACGCGTCCTATCAGGTGAAATTCGATCCGGACCTGATCAAGCCCGACGACCTGCTCACGGAGTTGAAGCGGATGGATTCGGCGGCCGAGAAGTCCGAGCCGGTCATCGCGACGCGGATCATCGAGATTCCCGTGCTCTACAACGATCCCTGGACGCACGAGACGCTGATGCGCTTCCGCGAGCGGCATCAGGACCCGAACGGCACCGATCTGGAATACGCGGCTCGCATCAACCATCTCGATGGAGTCGATTCGTTCATCGAGGCACATTCCAGCGCGCCCTGGTTCGTCTCGATGGTCGGCTTCGTCGCCGGCCTGCCCTTCCTCTATCAGATGGTCGAGCGACAGCGGCAACTCCAGGCGCCGAAATATCTGCGCCCGCGCACGGACACGCCGAAGCTCACGATCGGGCATGGCGGCTGCTTCAGCTGCATCTATTCGGTGCGCGGCGCCGGCGGCTACCAGATGTTCGGCATCACGCCGATGCCGATCTACGATCCCAATCAGCAGATCAGCTATCTCCGGGATTTCATGTGCCTGTTCAAGCCGGGCGACATCGTGAAGTGGAAACCGATCGACCGGGCCGCCTATGACGCCGCGGTGGCCGATGTCGACGCTGGGCGCTTCGCGCCGATTATCCGCGATGTCTCGTTCTCGCTCACGGAATTCAACCGCGACGTCGATGGCTATAATCACAAGCTCGAGGGGGTCCTCCATGGCCATTAAGGTTTTGAAGCCGGGTCTTTCGACCACCGTCCAGGACCTTGGCCGCCCCGGATATTATAATATCGGCATCCCGCTTTCCGGCGGCATGGATCGGCATGCGCTCGCGGCCGCCAATTTGTTGGTGGGCAACGCGGAAGGCGCGGCCGTGCTCGAAGCGGTCTTCATGGGGCCGGAACTTGAATTCACCGATGACGCGATGGTCGCGGTCACGGGCGCCGAGCTGCCGCCGAAGCTCGACGGCGCCCCGCAAGTGACCTGGTCGTCCTTCAAGGTGAAGCGCGGCCAAAAGCTGTCGTTCGAGTTCCTCAAGAAAGGCGCGCGCGCCTACATCGCGGTGGCCGGCGGCATCGATGTGCCCGTGGTTCTCGGCTCGCGCTCGACCTATGCACTGGGCGCGCTCGGCGGGTTCAAGGGCCGCAAGCTCGAGGCCGGTGACGAGCTACCGGTCGGCGCGGCTGCGACCTCGGTGAGGGAAGGCCGCACGGTCGCAGAAGCATTGCGCGGCTTACCGCCGGGCATGCCGACCGAGCTGCGCGTGATGCCTGGACTTTACTGGCACCGCATCACCGACGCCGCCGGCATCGGGTTCTTCGCCGATACCTGGAAGGTCGCGCCCGAGGCCGATCGGATCGGCTACCGCTTCAAGGGCGGCAAGCCGCTCGAGTTCGTACCGCGCGAGCCGCCGTTCGGCGCGGGCTCCGATCCCTCCAACATCACCGATGCCTGTTATCCCTATGGCTCGATCCAGGTGCCCGGCGGCACCGAGCCGATCGTGCTGCATCGGGACGCAGTCTCGGGCGGCGGCTATTTCATGGTCGGCACGGTGATCTCGGCCGACATGGATCTGATCGGCCAGCTTCAGCCCAATACGCCGGTGAAGTTCGTCAAGGTCGACATGGACACGGCACTCGCGGCCCGCAAGGCGCGGGCCGAACTTCTGACCAAGGTGCGCGGGTCCTTGGCCGCCTGAACGACGGCCGTGATCGTTTTTGATTGATATCAAGGGCGGCCGCATCGGCCGCCCTTCGTCGATCGACCGGTCGGCCTCGGACTATTTCATCGCGTCGTAAACCGCGAAGGAATAGGCGCCGTCCGGCTTCTTGGTGATGACGGGGTCCGATCCGCCCGACATCAGGGTTGCGACCGTTCGCTCGTAATCCTTGACGTCGAGCTTGCCGTCGCTGGCACCGAGCAGCTTGCCGACTTCGGTCATCATCCGCTTCTGGTCTTTTTCGGTCTTGGCGCCGGTGGAGTCGCCGGCCAGGATAATTTTCACGGCTTCGTCCGGATGGGCCTTGGCGTAGTCCCAGCCCTTCATCGAGGCCTTGACGAATTTCGCCATCTTGGCCACGAACGCCGGGTCTTTCAAATTCTTCTCCAGCACGTAGAGCCCATCTTCAAGCGTCGCGACGCCCTCGTCCTCGTATTTGAAGACCATCAACTGGCTCGGCTTGAAGCCGCCGTCGATCACCTGCCAATATTCATTGTAGGTCATGGTCGAGACGCAGTCCGCCTGCTTCTGCAGCAGCGGATCGACGTTGAAACCCTGCTTGATGATCTTGATGCCGCCGGCCGAACCGTCGGTCTTGTAGCCGAGCTTCGACATCCAGGACAGGAACGGATATTCGTTGCCGCCATACCAGATCCCGATGGTCTTGCCCTTGAAGTCGGCCGGTTTCTTGATGCCAGTCTCGGCGCGGCAGGTCAGCTCGAGGCCGGATTTCTTGAAGGTCTGCGAGATATTGACCAGCGGCACGCCCTTCTCGCGCGACGCCAATGCCGACGGCATCCAGTCGACCACGACGTCGGCGCCCCCGCCGGCGATCACCTGCGGCGGTGCGACGTCGGGCCCGCCCGGCTTGATCGTGACGTCGAGGCCGGCGTCCTTGTAGAAACCCTTCTCCTTGGCGACGAAGTAACCGGCGAACTGGGCCTGTGCGACCCATTTCAGTTGGACGGTGACGGTGTCCGCCGCGTTTGCCGTGGCCAACGACAACCCCATGGTCGCGACCGCTGCGAGAGCAACTAGCTTTTTCATGCAAAACTCCAAAGGTTCGAGAACCTGCCGAGTCAGGTTCGGTAGGATGGATGCCAGAAAGTGGTCGCGCGCTCGGCCAGCGCGATAAGCCCGTAAAACGCCATGCCGGCGAGCGCGGCGAGCGCGATTTCCGCCCACACCATATCGAGCGCCATGCGGCCTGCTTCCGTCGAAATACGAAAGCCGATGCCTTGCGTTGGCGTGCCGAAGAACTCGGCGACGATGGCGCCGATCAACGCCAGCGTAGCATTGATCTTCAGCGCGTTGAAAATAAACGGCAGCGCCGCCGGCAGATCGAGTTTCGTCAACATCTGCCGGTGGCTTGCGCCATAGGAGCGCATCAGGTCGCGCTCCATATGCCCGGAGGCGGACAATCCCGCGAGCGCGTTCACCAGCATCGGGAAGAACGTCACCAGCGTCACGACGGCGGCCTTCGACGGCCAGTCGAAGCCGAACCACATCACCATGATCGGCGCCACGCCGACCAGCGGCAACGCCGAGAAGAAATTTCCGAGCGGAAGCAGGCCGCGACCGAGGAAAGCGAATCGCTGGGCCATGACCGCGACTACCAGGCCGGCCCCGCAGCCGATCACATATCCAATCAGCACGCCGCGAACGAAGGTCTGGACGAAATCTCCCCCGAGGATCGGCAACGATACGATGAATCTCGCCACCGCAGCGCTCGGCGCCGGCATGATCACGGGCGAGACACCGAAACCGCGCACCGAGACTTCCCAGAGATAGAACACGACGGCGCCGAACACGAGCGGAACCGCGAGATGGATGGCACGGCGATACGCGTGGTCACGCGGCCACAGCGACGCAAGCTGGATCACAGCGAGCGCGGAACCCAGCCAGACGGCGAGCACCATGGCCCAATAGCCCGAAGCGGCCGAGCCGACGACACTTTCGTCCCGCAACAATTCGAGCGTCGTTGCTGCTCCGCAGAGGGCGCCCGCAAGGCCGAGCGGGATGGCCCGCGGACCAGAGGTCCAGGCGGCGATTGCGAACAACAATGCCGCGGCGAGAGCCAGCATCAACAGCATCGGCCGTGCCGACAGGGCAACGGCCGTCCCGCTTGAAAGTGGCAGGACCAGTGCCGCCAGCATGCCCGCGGCGGCGATCATAAATCCCAGGCTGCGCCGGCCGGCGTTCATGGCCGCGTCCCCATTTGGCGCCCGACGATGCGCTCGGACAGGCCCACCAGGGCGATCAGGCCAGAAGCGAGAACCGCCGACGCCAGCAGCGCCGACCAGATCTGGACGGTCTGGCCGTAATACGAGCCCGCGAGCAGCCGCGCACCGATGCCGGCCTCGGCCCCGGTCGGCAGTTCGGCGACGATGGCGCCGATCAGCGAAATGGATATCGCGACCTTGAGGCTGGCAAAGAGATAGGGCACGGCCGATGGCCAGCGCAGTTTCGACAAGACCTGCCGCGGTGTCGCCGACCATGTCCGCATCAGATCAAGCTGCATCGGATCGGGTGAAGTAAAGCCCTTCACCATCCCGATGGTGATCGGAAAGAAGCAGAGATAGGCCGAAATGATCGACTTCGGCAGCAACCCGTGCAAGCCGATCGCGCCGAGCACCACGACGAAGATCGGCGCCAACGCCAGGATCGGCACCATCTGCGAGCAGATGATCCAGGGCAACAGGCTCTTCTCCAGCACGCGGCTGTGCACGATCAATAGCGCAAGCGCGATGCCGAGCAGCGCGCCCAACGCGAACCCAAGCAACGTCGCCGATAGGGTCACGGCCGAATGATAGACGAGGCTGCGCGGCGCGGTCGGCGCATATCCGAACACAGAATCGGTGAACGCTTCGATCACCTGATGCGGCGCCGGCAGCAGCGGCCGCTCCGCGCTCATGGTGCCTGCGATCAGGTCCGAGACGGTGTAAGGCGTCTCCTCCCGCTCGAAGCCGTCCCGCACCAGCGACAAGTTCATCAACACCGCCGCGACATACCAGATCGCAACCAGCGCCAGCACGATCGTCGCGACAGGCGCATAACGCTCGACCAGCGGATGTTGTCGCAATGCGCCAACCCCTGACGCCGGGAAAGCCAGCGTGTTACTCGTCATAGGAATGCCCTGCCCGAAGCCCGGTGCGCACGCGCTGCGCGATTTTCAGGAACTCCGGCGTCTCTCGAATCTCAAGACTGCGCCCGCGCGGAAAGTTGCAATCGATGACGTCGATGATTCGTCCCGGCCGCGGCGACATCACCACGATCCTGGTCGACAGGAACACGGCTTCCGGAATCGAGTGGGTGACGAACAGCACGGTCTTGCCGGTCTTGTCCCATAGCTGCAGCAATTGCTCGTTGAGGTGATCGCGGACGATTTCATCGAGCGCGCCGAACGGCTCATCCATCAACAGTAGCGCCGGATCGAACGACAGCGCCCGCGCGATCGACACGCGCTGTTGCATGCCGCCGGACAATTGCCAGGGAAACTTACGCTCGAAGCCGGTGAGATTGACCAGCGCCAGATAACGCGCCGCACGCTGCCGCTGCTCGCTATCGGAAAAACCCATGATCTCCAGCGGCAGCTTGAGATTTTTCTCGATGGTGCGCCACGGGAACAGAGCGGGCGCCTGGAACACGTAGCCGTAGCGACGCTCCAGCCGCGCCTGCTCGGCGCTGACGCCATTGACCAAAAGCGTGCCCGATGTCGGCTGCTGCAGATCGGCGATGACCCGCAGCATCGTGGTCTTGCCGCAGCCGGAGGGACCGATGAAGGAAACGAATTCGCCTTCGGCGATCTGCAGATTGATGTTCGACAGCGCTTCGACCTTGCCGTCGCCGGTTTCAAAGGTCAGCGAGATATCACGGACATCGACCGCGAGACGTTGCGGCGCGGACTCCGATTGGGCTTCAGCTTGGATCTTGGCGTCCACGGCGTTGCTCATGCGCACCCGTTCGACCGAAGTGAGGAAAGGCGCTCGGTCGTCCGGTCGCAGCGTAACGTCCGGATAAGCCCGCTTCAATGAGTTCGGCATTCGCAACGCCATGAATAAATAGTGGCAAACGGCGTCGCCCTTGGCGCGCTCAATCTTTGCGCACGCGGAGATTTTAGTGGGCAACCGCGTTTATCGGGGCCCAACATGCCGCTATCGGATTTTCAGATGGGCAATAAACGGTGACTTTTTGACTTGTGGCAGGGGCCGCCTCATACTTTGCGTGCGGCGTCGCGCTGAAAAGCCAGGACCGCGTTTTCGTTTTGCCGCGAGCGTCATGAAGCCTGCGCCCTTCAAATATATCGCCGCCACCTCGCTTGAGCATGCGCTCGCGCTCAAGGCCGAACACGGCGATGACGCGAAGTTTCTCGCCGGCGGGCAGAGCCTGATCCCGGCGATGAATTTTCGCCTGGCGCGGCCGGCGGTCCTGATCGACATCAACGGGATAGGCGATCTCGCCGGCCTTCGTCCGCAAGAGGGAACGGTCCGGATTGGAGCTCTGACACGGTATCGGGCGCTGCAGCGCGATGACACCTTTGGAAAGCTCTTTCCCTTGATCGGCGAAGCCCTGCCGCACATCGCCCATCCCCAAATCCGCAATCGCGGCACGGTCGGCGGCAATCTTTCGCATGCCGATCCGGCCTCCGAACTTCCCGCGATCGCGCTCGCCCTGGAAGCCCGTTTCCGCGTTCGGTCGGCCAAACAAGAACGTTTGATCGCGGCAGCGGATTTCTTCACGGGCGCGCTGACGACCGACCTTCAACCCGATGAAATGCTGGTCGAGATCGAACTGCCCGCGCCGAAGCCGCGCAGCGGTTCCTGCTTCATGGAGATTGCGCGACGGCGCGGCGATTTTGCCATTGCCGGCGTCGCCGCGATGGTGGCGATGGACACGCAGGACAAATGCGCCGAGATCCGGCTGACACTGTGCGGCGTGGGCGAAACGCCTGTCGATGCCAGCGCCGCCGCCGATGGTTTGATCGGACAGGCCCCGAGCGAACAGGCCATCCGCGACGCTGCAGCCTCGCTGCAGGGCATGATCGAGCCGGCCGGCAATGTTCACGCCACCACGGAATATCAGCGCCATGTCGCGGGCGTGCTCACCGAACGCGCGCTCCGGACGGCCGCTCAGCGGGTTCACGATGGATACTGACCTCCACGAGATCACGCTTTCGGTGAACGGCGCCAGCTACACCCGTCGGGTCGAGTCGCGCATGCTGCTCAGCGATTTCCTCCGCCACGAATTGGGATTGGCCGGCACGCATGTCGGCTGCGAACATGGCGTCTGCGGCGCCTGCACCGTGCTGCTCGATGGTGAGCCCGTACGCTCCTGCCTGATGCTTGCCGTTCAGGCCAAGGGACATGCGATTTCGACCATCGAAGGTCTTGCCAGCAAAGACGGCACCTATCATCCGCTGCAGCAGGCCATGCATGATCACCACGGCCTGCAATGCGGCTACTGCACGCCCGGCATTCTCATGACCATGACGGCGTTTCTCGACGAAAATGCCTCGCCGAGCGAAGACGAGGTTCGCGAGGCGCTGTCGGGCAATCTGTGCCGCTGCACCGGTTACCAGAACATCGTCGACGCCGTGATGACGGCCGCAATGCGAATGCGGGGCTGAGCGAATGTCCACCCGCACATTCGGCGAACCCATCAAACGCAACGAGGATCGCAGGCTGCTTACCGGCCAAGCCCTGTTCATCGACGATGTCGAATTGCCGGGCATGCTGCACGCCGCGCTCCTGCGCAGCCAGGTCGCACATGCGCGGATTATAAAGATCGATATTTCCAGGGCGCTGCAGCGCCGTGGTGTTATCGCAGCCTATGCCGCCGATGATCTCGGCGCCTACTGGCAGCCCGGCCCGCTCCTGGTACCGCCTCCACCGATCGCTGACATCGTCTTCAACAAGCGAACTCAGGTCCCGCTCGCCAAGGACAAGGTCCGCCATGTCGGCGAGCCGCTCGTCATCGTGATCGCCGAGAGCCGCTACATCGCCGAAGACGCGCTCGACGATATTGACGTCGAGCTCGAGCAACTTCCGGCCGTCGTCGATCTGGAACAGGGTTTGCGGCCAGGTTCGGCGCTGGTGCACGAGGACGTCGGTTCCAACGTCTCCGCGCATGTCCGCCAGACCAAGGGTAACTATGCTTCGGCGGCGGCAAAGGCGCACTGCACCATCAAACGCCGTTTCCGCTATGAGCACGGCATTTCATCGCCGATCGAAACCCGTGGCGTCGTCGCGCGATGGGATGCGCGCGCCAACCAGATGACGATCTGGGATACCACGCAAGCGCCGGTATTCGTGCGTAACGGCCTTGCCGGCGTGCTCGGCCTCAACGAGCGCAACGTGCGCGTGATCGCGCCCTTCGTCGGCGGCGGCTTTGGGCCGAAGATCATGATGTTCTATCCTGAGGAGGTGCTGCTTCCCTGGATCTCGATGAAGCTGAACCGCCCGATCAAATGGATCGAGGACCGGCTGGAGCATTTCTTCGCAACGACCCACGAGCGCGGACAGATTCACGATGCCGAAATGGCGCTGTCGCGCGACGGCAAGATCCTCGGCGTCAAGGACGTATTCCTGCACGATGGCGGCGCTTACGACCCCTACGGGCTGACGGTGCCGATCAACAGCCAGTGCACCCTGCTCGGCCCTTATGTCGTGCCGAGCTACGACAGCACCTTCACGCAAGTCTTCACCAATCTGCCGATCGTGACGCCCTATCGCGGCGCCGGACGCCAGCACGGCGTGTTCGTGATGGAGCGCCTGCTCGACCTCGCGGCGCATGAACTCGGCATCGATCCCGTCGATATCCGGCGGCGCAATCTGATCCCACCCGATGCGTTCCCCTATAACAACGAGATCATCTATCAGGACTTCGCACCGCTTCGATACGACAGTGGCAATTACGAGCCGGTGCTGGACCAGGCGCTGGAGGCGATCGGGTACAAGACGTTCAAGGACGAGCAGGCCGCTGCGCGCCAGCAAGGCCGGCATCTCGGTATCGGAATCGCCTGCTATGTCGAGGGCACCGGCATTGGCCCATACGAAGGCGCCAAGGTTCAGGTGCAATCGAACGGCAAGGTCAGTGTCGCCACCGGAATTGGCACCCAGGGTCAGGGACATTTCACCGTGTTCGCCCAGATCGCCGCCGACCAGCTCGGCGTCGCGGTCGGCGATGTCGATGTCATCACCGGCGACACCGACCAGTTCTATTGGGGCGCCGGCACCTTTGCCAGCCGCGGTGCCGTGGTCGCGGGCAACGCCGTCAACGAAGCCTCGAAGGTGGTGCGGAAGAAGGCGTTGAAACTCGCCGGCGATCTCTTTGAATGTTCTGAGGACGACCTCGTGATCGACAACGGCAAGGTGTCAATCGTCGGCATCCCCGAGAGATTCGTCAGGCTCGGCGATCTCGCGAGCCGGGCCAACCCGATGCGCGGGGCGGTCGAGCCGGGTACCGAGCCTGGCCTTGAATCGACGCAATATTTCGGCCCCAAGATGGGCGCGACGGCAAACGGCGTCCATGCCATGATCGTCGAGATGGACCCGCGCACCTTCGAGCTGAAGATCCTGAAGTATGTCGTGGTGCACGACTGCGGAACCGTGATCAATCCGCTGATTCTGGCAGGCCAGATTCACGGCGGCGTCGCGCAGGGGATTGGGAACGCATTCTACGAAAAACTCGTGTTCGACGACCAGGGGCAACTGCTCAACGCCTCGCTCGCCGATTACCTGCTGCCGACCGCGCTCGAAGTGCCGCGCATGGAATTGGGACATACCGTGACGAAGTCACCGCTCAATCCGCTCGGCATCAAGGGTGCCGGCGAAGCCGGCGCCATTCCGGCCGGACCGCTGTTCGCCCAGGCGATCGAGGACGCGCTTGATCTGAAAGGCCGCGGCGTGGAGCTGTTGGAGATCCCGCTCAGCCCGAGCCGCCTGTTCGAGCTCAGCCGCAAGGCGACAACTTGACAACACCGTCGTTGCGCAGCCTTTTGGAAAACACACATGATCCTGGTCACAGGGGCGGGCGGCAAGACAGGCAGGGCCGTGATCGAGGCGCTTCTCCTGGAAGACGCGGCGGTGCGCGCTTTCGTCCGAAGCACGGCTCATGAAACGGCCCTGATGGCGATGGGCGTCAACGAGGTCATCGTGGGAGCGATGGATGACCCACACGCCCTGGCCCGAGCGCTGCGCGGAGCCGAGGCTGTCTATCACATCTGCCCGAACGTCCACCCGGACGAAATAGCGTTCGCGCGGCTCCTGATTGCGACCGCGACCGATCTCGGCGTCCCCCGCTTCGTCTATCATTCCGTGCTGCATCCGCAGATCGAGGCGATGCCGCATCACTGGAGCAAGCTGCGGGTAGAGGAGATGTTGTTTGCTTCCGCTCTCGATATCACGGTTCTGCAGCCTACCGCCTACATGCAAAACAGCCTCGCGCAATGGGATCGGATGAAGCGCGAGGGCATCTATCGTGTGCCCTACCCGATCGAAACGCGGCTTAGTCTTGTCGATCTCGATGATGTCGCCGAAGCCGCAGCAACGGTGCTGATCAATAGCGGCCATGCCGGCGCTACTTACGAACTCGTCGGCACGCCGCCGCTCAGCCAGGTCGAGATCGCGGAGACATTTGGGCAAGCATTGAAGAAACCGATTCGGGCCGAAGCCGAAGCGATCAAGAGCTGGGAACAGCGTGCTCGCAGCGCCGACGACTATTCGCGTGAGACACTGATAAAAATGTTTCGCGCCTATGCCCGCGACGGCCTCAAGGGCAATCCCAACGTGCTCAGCTGGCTTCTCGGGAGGCCGGCAACGTCGCTTGCCGCCTTTGCCGCGCGCACCGCTGCGGCTCAGGAATGAGGCGGCCAGCCAATGGAGTGGGTTTGCTGCACGATCTTCATGACCGACAGAATCAGGGGTTCCTCGAAACGCGGGCCGACGATCTGGATTCCGACCGGCAATCCATCGCCGGTCTTGCCGGCCGGCACGCTGCCTCCGGGCAGGCTCATCAGCGTGATCAGAAAGGAACCGGCGATCCAGTCGGTGTAATTATCGAGCTTCTTGCCGTTGATCAGCGTCGGAAAATTCATCTCCACCGGAAATTGTCTTACGGGCGATTGCGGCGTGATCAGGAGGTCGAATTGTTCGAAGAATTTTGCAAAGCGCTGGAATAGCTGCGCGCGCTTCTGTTCGGACGCGGCGAAATCCGCTGGGGTCACCTTGAGACCCGCCTTGACGTTGCCTTTGAGATTGACGAACTCCTCCAGACGGCTCAGATTGGCATATTGCTGTCCAACCATCCAAAGCCCGCGCCAGGCCTGATACGGCGACTTGCCGTCGGAAATGTCGAACGCAATCTCTTCCACCGTGGAGCCGGCGTCGCGAAGCGATATCGCGGCTGCCCGGCAGATGTCATCGATTTCCGGCTCAACGCCGATGCCCGCGATGTCGGAGACGTAGGCGACGCGCAGGCCCATCACGTCCTTGGCGTTGGCGACGATGGCACGAGCGCTGGCCCATGGCGGCGCGATCGAAATCGGAGAGGCACGGCTAAAACCAGCGATTGCGTCCAGCATCAGCGCGGCATCTTCGGCGGTGCGCGCCAAGGGCCCATGAACCTGACCGGGGTCCCAAGCGAGCGGCATAGGCCAGTTCGGCGTCAATCCCGGCGTCGGCCGGATGCCGACAATGCCGCAGAACGAGGCCGGCATCCGGATCGAGCAGCCGAAATCGGTGCCCTGCGCCAAAGGCGCCATGCCGGTCGCAACCGCCACCGCCGATCCGCCGGAAGAACCCGACGGGCTCAGCGCCGGATTCCAGGGATTGCGGGTCACGCCGAATACGTCGTTGAAGGTATTGGCGCCGGCGGCGAATTCAGGCGTGTTGGACTT
>Ga0137412_10000120_pt1 | contig 46508 bp, 45 predicted proteins | sample CZODoug2_1_16fun_FD_122160 | JGI IMG/M metagenome (GOLD analysis project Ga0137412, IMG submission 122160) | Vadose zone soil fungal communities from Angelo Coast Range Reserve, California, USA - CZODoug2_1_16fungal (Hybrid Assembly) | ecosystem: Environmental > Terrestrial > Soil > Vadose zone...
TCTACCAAATCGATGACCGGCCACTTGTTAGGCGGCGCCGGCGGCATCGAAATGGCAGCCTGCGCGCTCGCTATCCGCGATTCCGTCATTCCACCGACGATCAATCTGGAAAATCCGGGAGAAGAATGCGACCTGGATTACACGCCCAACGTGGCGCGCGAAAAGAAAGTGCGCGTCGCTTTAAATAACTCATTCGGTTTCGGCGGCCACAATGCCACCCTCGTAGCGGTCGCGTTCGAAAAATAAGGTAGCGCCCAACCGCTGGGCACACCACACGTGGGGCAATCGCTTTGACTATTCACTCCTCACCAGTGACTATTTACTCGCGAAAACCTGTTGGAGTTCACCTTCGACAACACGCGGGCATAGCTTAATGGTAAAGTTCCAGCCTTCCAAGCTGGCCATGCGGGTTCGATTCCCGTTGCCCGCTCATTACCATCCGTTCAGCTTTATTTGTGTGCGGCGGCTTGCTTAGGTTCACGGAGCCACGCTACGTTTTTGCGTATTATGCGGCCTCCTTTTACAAGTGTGCGTGGTCTTCCGAGTTTTGGATCGAACACGCTAACGTCGGCAGGAAGTGCTGCCAGAAATCCACAGAAATTTGATACCCCATTGTATCTAAATGCTGCTTTACGCACGGCTTTCGCCGTGATCGGACGTCGGGCACCTGTTCGTGAATCGCGATCCTGAGCAGCAGGGCGTGACGAAGACGATTCAGGATAGGGAAAAGGAGCAGGCGACGGCAAGGGCGATGAGTCCGAAACGGGCGGTGGTGGCGGCGCTGGAACTTGCCCAGGCGTTTCATACGGATAGGGACCGGGGGTTTTGAGGGTCGGGATTGCGGAGTGACCTCTTTGTGCAGGGAAGGCGACCAGGATCGTCAGTCCTCCAGCGATTCCAATGATTCCAAGCGGAGTTGTCGCGCGCTGTTTTTTCATGTCGGCACAATGGCGACTTTTGCACCGCTCGCGTATCGCTCTTACTACAACGCTCCAAGCGGCCATATGGTCTCGTCAGTTGCTGAATTAAGCGGACTGCTAACGCATTAGGAAACGTCGCGCCAAAGCGAGCACGCCGAGAGCCACACCGAGCAACATTACCGTAATGCCACCGTCCGGAACCCCCGTAGTGGCTGCGCCGAAGAGCGTCCATCCGGTGAGGTAATGCCCGGCAGCCAGGAACGGAATCGTTATGATTCCATTCAGATTACCAACGTACCAGGCTTCGGTCCCGTAGCCGTTGTACGTTGCGAACAGGTATGTGTATAAACCACCGGTGCGAAGGTTTATGGTTCTGCCACCGCCGTTGTGGACCCGGGCGGCAGCCGGCAATATCTTAAAACCATGGCTTGAACGAAAATACACCTCTCCATTGGCGATCGCGATCGTGCCAAGAGCCATGCCAATCAAGTGATTGACGTAGTTTATCTTGTCTTGATTAGGTGTTCTCTTTTGTATGCCGGGCCAGAGGAAGCCCAGTTCGTGAGAGTCGCCGATACCAAGGGCAGAGGCCTTCGCATCGTAGCTCGGCGCAAGCATCGCTGCGCAAAAGGCCATGCAGAGTAGCAAGAATTTGTGTCTCGAAACTAGGTTTGATTGCATGGTGCGGCGTAAAAAAGTGTAATCGTGCAAAATGTCGCAAGTGCCGTGCCAACAGAAAGCGCTTATTCAATTGCGATCATAACTACCTAACTCACAAAATGTTACACTTATCATCAATTTCGATAGATTATGCTCCACCGAGGGCGACGTTGTAAAATGGTCCAGACAATTATGTACCGACTCAGCGAGATGGATCGTAACATGATAAAATCGAACAGTTTATACGAAGTCGCTGAGTTCGTAAGAATTTTCGACGGTTGAACCTTTCGGGTTCCTGTCGTCCGCTATTGGTCTGACGCTATTAAGTCGCGGTTCCGCCAAGTGAAGCCAAGAGCCGAGTAAATCGTCAGCGCTACGGTAATCCACACTAGTACAGGCCCGGCATCGGTCCAGGCGCGCACCCACCACGTCGATTTCTCATCGACGTATCGCAGTTCCGCCATCGAAAGCAGCGCCAGAAAGAAAATGATCGTAATGATCTGCCAAGAAGTTTTCTGTTTGCCCAGCCGTTCTGCTGGCAGAATCCGGCCCTGGGCAGTGGCCATCAGGCGCAAGCCCGTAATTAGAAAATCTCGCGCGACCACAGTCGTGGCAGCCCACGCCGGCACAGCTTTAAGGGGAACCAACGAAATAAAAGCGGCAGCCATCATGATCTTGTCCACCAAAGGATCCATCAATTTGCCAAAGTTCGTGATCACCCCGTAACGCCGGGCGATCTCGCCGTCTATGAAATCCGTCAGGCCCGCGATGAGAAATATGACCAGAGCCGCGGTGCGCGCATATTGCCAGGAGGAATTGAGCGTCAAGACAAAAAGCACTGTTAGCCCCAGCCGACTCAGAGTAATGCGGTTCGCCCAGTTCATACTGTAGCCGTTTCGCTGCTTGCCGCGCCGTAGCGTTGCGAAGGCGAGCGCGAGGCGCGGCGCAAATCCTTGCTCTTAAATCGGGGCCGTTTCCAAATCGGAACTTTTTTCTTCAACTCTTCCACGATCCATCGACTCGCTTGAAACGCTGCTTCGCGATGTCCACTGCAGACTCGCGCAAAGAGAGACAGTTCCCCAACAGCGACAAACCCAATCCGATGATGAATGATCACGGATCGCAGCCCAAATTCGATCGCGGCCTGCTCGGCAATTTCTTTCAGCTGATGTTCGGCCATTTCGTGGTGCGCTTCGTAATCAATTCCCTCGATTTCGCGTCCATCTTCGGAGCCACGCACAATGCCTCGAAAATCGACGGCCGCGCCTGCAGCGGGATCCACTCGATTCTCTGGCAGACTGAGTTGCCCTTCTGTGATTAAAACTTCACAAACCGGATTTGCCATAAGGTTCAAGTGTTCGCTACAGTGAGATAACCCATTGTTTTGACCTGTTGGAAAAGAAGATACCAAAATGAATATGAATCAATGTGATATTGGACTAATCGGCCTGGCTGTGATGGGCGAGAACCTCGCTCTGAATCTAGAATCGAAGGGCTTTTCGGTCGCCGTGTTCAATCGCACCACTGAAGTCACAGAGAAGTTCGCTGCCGGACGCGGCAAAGGAAAGAACATTCGTCCGACGCGCACGATGGAGGAATTCGTCGCCGCGCTTAAAAAACCGCGGATCGCGATGATGATGGTGAAAGCAGGCGCGCCCGTGGACGCCGTGATTGGTGAGCTCGCCCCGCTGCTCGAAAGAGGCGATGTCATCATCGACGGTGGAAATTCTCTTTTCATGGACACAAAGCGTCGCGGGGAAGAATTGGAAGGCACAGGGATTCATTTTGTAGGTATGGGCGTTTCGGGCGGCGAAGAGGGCGCGCTCAAAGGGCCTTCGCTTATGCCGGGCGGCTCGCGGGAGTCATGGGAAATTATCGCGCCAATTTTCCGCAAGATCGCTGCCCAAGTAGATGGCGAACCATGTTGTCGATACATGGGGCCGAATGGCGCCGGTCACTACGTCAAGATGGTCCACAACGGCATCGAGTACGGCGACATTCAATTGATCTGCGAAGCGTATGCAATCATGAAAGATGTCCTGGAGATGCAGGCTCCGGAGCTCGCCGACGTCTTTGCTGAATGGAACAAAGGCGAGCTTGACAGCTACCTGATTGAAATCACAGCCCAGATTTTTCGAAAGATCGATCCCGACACCGGCAGACCGCTGGTCGACATGATTCTGGACAAAGCCGGACAAAAAGGAACAGGCATCTGGACGCTTCAAGCTGCCATCAGGCAATCCGTCGTCATTTCAACAATCAATGCCGCTGTCGAGGCCCGCGTTGTGTCCGATCAAAAAGAAGAGCGCGAGGCCGCGTCCAAAATTCTGCCGCAACCGAGAGCTCGGACATTCAAAGGCAATCGACCGCGATTCATCGATGCAATACGCGACGCGCTTTATGCATCGAAGATTGTTTCTTACGCTCAGGGAATGGAGCTTCTGCGCTCTGGAAGCACTGAATATAAATGGAACCTCAACCTGGGCGACATTGCCACCATCTGGCGGGGCGGGTGCATCATTCGCGCGAAATTTTTGAACCGGATAGTCGACGCGTACAAGCGCGATCCGGCATTACCCAATCTTCTGCTCGATCGCTATTTCACGAGGGCCATTAAAAGGGCGCAGCGCAATTGGCGCGTCGCAGTGTCAACAGCCATTAAATATGGCGTTCCTGTTCCCGCGTTCTCCGCATCACTGGCTTACTTCGATAGTTATCGCTCCGCTCGTTTGCCGGCAAACCTTTTGCAAGCACAACGCGATTTCTTCGGCGCGCATACTTATGAGCGCATCGATAAGCCCGGCGTTTTTCATACTGAATGGCTCGAGTCCGATGAAAAACCATCCGAAAAGCCGACCGAGCCCAAAACGCCCGAACCGCACCACGCTGGAGAGTGATGTGGCGCAACTTTGGAAGTTGCGCCACTACCTAAAATCGTGGGACTCGGTTCCGACGAGTTGTTTGTGCAGGAGCGGTTTAATCTCGCGTGCTTTGATCAAAACCACGTTGTCCGAATTCTGCACGTCGCCTTCGATGAGTAGAAAGGCTTCCTCTGTAATCACGAGCCGAAAGTGTTCGAATAAATCTGGCTCCACAATTGCATTTGAAACGCCGGTCTCGTCTTCCAAGCTGATAAAAACAAATCCTTTCGCCGTTCCGGGACGCTGACGGCAAATGACATTGCCGGCGATTTGGATGATCGAACCGTGTCGGGCGTGAACAAGATCGATTGCTCGCCAGATATTCGGCAAACTTTCGCGCAACAATTTCATCGGATGTGGCCCGGTGGTCAGGTTCATCGTTTCGTAATCTGCCTTCACGCGCTCAGGTAAGGTCATACGAAGTAAAGGCGAGTCATCCCCAGCGGAGCGAGGGAGCGCACAACGGGTGGTAGCACATTCTTGGTCTGCCGTGTGATCGAAGCTTCGTGGGTGGGATCCTTCGCTTCGCTCAGGAGGACGGTCGTTGTGCGTGAGCAAATCATCGTGCAGCGTTTCTTCCACATTCCACATCGCGGCACGGCGATGTTCGGCAAAACAATTGAGCGCCCCCAATTCCGCCAAGATGCGCAATTCGTCTTTTGAGAGCGGAACACGCCGCTTGAAACCATCCAACGAATCGAATTGTTGCGCTTGTCGTTGCCTAACGAGTTCTTCGGCGTGTTCCTGTCGCAAGCCATTTACGACACAAAACCCCAGACGGACAGCTTCGCCGACCCTCACCGGCGCTTCGCGTCCGCCTCTCGACGCTTCTCCCTGGTCGCAATCCCGACCTGAGGATTGAGATGAGGGTTGATCGTCATCGACGACCGTGCAGCGCCAGTCAGATTGCGAAACGCAAACCGGCTTGATCTTCAATCCATGCCTCTGGGCATCCTTCACAATCGTCGCGGGCGTGTAAAAACCCATCGGCTGATTGTTCAACAGGCTCGCATAAAATTCCGGCGCGCGATGCACTTTTAAATACGCGCTGCCATAGGCCAGAATGGCGAAACTGATCGCGTGCGATTCCGGAAATCCGTAAAGTGCAAACGATGAGATGGACTGAATAATCTTGTCGATCTTGTCCGACGCGATGCCTTTTCGTTCCATCGCCGCACGCAATTTCGTGCAGACCTTGTTCATCCGTTCTTCGGAACGATGGAAACTCAGCGCCCGTCGCAACTCTTCCGCTTCGTCGCCGGAAAAATCCGCCATCACCATCGCAATCTTGAGCATCTGTTCCTGGAACAATGGAACACCGAGCGTGCGTTGAAGCACCGGTTTCAATCGTTCGTCGAAATAGGTGACCTTCTCCTTTCCAGCACGACGCGCCAGATACGGATGCACCATGTCACCTTGAATCGGGCCGGGGCGGATAATCGCCACTTCGATCACCACATCGTAAAAACATTTGGGCTTCATTCGGGGCAGCGTTGCCATTTGGGCGCGACTTTCGATTTGGAATACGCCGATCGTGTCGGCCTTTTGCATGATTTCGAACGTCTTCTTGTCGTTTGTCGGAATGTGCGCCAGATCGAGTGGCCGGCCGCGTTCACGGCATAATCCAAACGCGTCCTGCATCACCGACATCATGCCCAGGCCTAACAAATCCACCTTCACGATGCCGAGATCTTCGCAGTCGTCCTTGTCCCATTGGGCAACGACACGCCCCGGCATTGAGGCGTTTTCCAGCGGCACAAACGAACTGAGCTTGTTCTGACAGATAATCATGCCACCGGAATGCTGGCCGAGGTGCCGCGGCAATCCATAAATCGCGCGATACAACCTGATGAACGCCGGCATCCGCGGATGATCTTTCGGCAAACCAGCCTGCTCGATCTGCGATTCGAGTTCGAGCGTGTGCGGGAAATCGCCACTCGCAAAAAGATGGGAAAAACGATCGATGATGCTCGGAGAAAAATTGAGCGCTTTGCCGATCTCGCGAGCCGCGCTGCGGCCGCGATAACTAATCACATTCGCGGTCATCGCCGCGCCATGTTTGCCGTAGCGGCGATAAATTTCCTGGATCACTGCTTCGCGACGATCGCCGCTGGGAAGATCCAGATCGATATCCGGCCAGCCTTTGCGGCTCTCGTTTAGGAATCGTTCGAACACCAGATGATTTTCCACCGGATCGACCGGTGTAATTCCCAGGCAATAACAAACTGCGCTGTTCGCGGCGCTTCCCCGGCCCTGGACCATGATGTTGTGTTCGCGACAGAAATTGATGATGTCCCAGACGATCAAAAAATAGCCGGGAAATCCCAGCTTCGTGATAAGGGCGAGTTCTTCTTCAAGCTGACGCTTAACCTTGGTGCTGATCGCAGCGTAACGTTGTTGAGCGCCGAACCAGACGATGGTGCGTAAAAATGAATCCATCGTATGACCGGCCGGCACTGGATATTCGGGAAATTCGTACCCGAGATTTTCGAGCGAAAACGTGAGCCGCTCGGCCAGGCGCGATGTATTTTCAATTGCTTCCGGCAAATCCGCGAAAATTGCTCGCATTTGCCGATCGCTCTTTAGATGGGACTCGGCGTTTTGGGCTAGCAATTTTCCGGCAGCGTCCAGCTGTGTGTGCTCTCGGATACAGGTAAAAACATCCAGCACTTCGCGTCCGTACGGCTTCGCGTATTTCACGCCGTTTGTTGCGAGGAGCGATAATCGATGTGCGTGGGCCAGATTAATCAGTTCACGATTGATACGTTCTTCACCTCGAATGAAATGCCGCTGGATTTCTACGAAAACATTCTCGCGGCCAAACATGTCGATGATTTTGTAGGGCGTTTCTGTGAAACGCCGGGGAAAATCGGCGTCTGACACAGACGCCATACAGTTTGCAAACGAAGCGTTGAAGAACGCCACCAATCCTTTCGCGAACTGCGGGATCTCACGCCACTGCACTGCGCATTTGCCTTTTTCGCTGCGCAAATGCGCCTGGGTTAGCAGTTCGCACAAATTTTTGTAACCGGTGCGATTTTCGACCAGCACCGGCAGAACACTGCCGTCGTCCATCGACAATTCGCAGCCAACGATTGGTCGCACGTTGTGCTCGCGCGCGGCGACGGAAAATCGTTGCGCGCCATAAACGCCGTTGTGATCGAGCAACGCCATCGCCGGCATTTCCAGCTCGGCGGCTGTTTTAGCTAATTGCTCCGGGAACGAACCGCCGCGCAAAAAACTGAACGCGCTGCATGCGTGAAGTTCGACGTAGCTCATTGTCATTCCGAGCGAAGTCGAGGAATCCGTTGCGAAAGCTTAAGGCTATTCCGTAGGATCCTTCGACTTCGCTGCGCTCCGCTCAGGATGACTTCGAATTGTCAGTCATAAATCCCATCAATTCTCCAAGTTGCCTCCGATTCATGACACCGGACCAATTCCCCATCCTCCAGTTGCAGATCCCACTCTGCGCGCGCCCACGATTGTTCATCCCACCAGTTTCCGGAAATTAAAAATGGGCCGCGCAGATCGATGATTTTGCCGCGAACATCTGCGCCGCGAATATGTGCAGGCCCGTCTTCATCCAATAAGACTGATGCCGACACACCTGGCCGAAAACGGCGCAGAGGTGCTAGAAACGTGGTACAACCGTCACGGCTGTGGGACCGGCGGGCATCTTGCCTGCCGGTTCTATCGCAGGCACAGGCGCCTGCTTGCCCCACAGGCTGGAAGCCTGTGCTACAAAACGGTTCCATCCGAAATGCATCCGGCCGGTGCGTTTCTTCCAAGACCGGCGTGCCGACATGATCAGCGCCCAGAAGACCCGTCAAACGGGCAAGCGTTTCTGAGAGTTGATGCGGATTGCGTAATGTAGTTTCAAATAATCCGAATTGTTCTCTCGCAGGCTTGATCGGTTGCGCATTCAGCGCGACCGCAACAATCGGATATTCCGATTTAAAATTCTCCAGATGCGTATGCAGCATCCGGAAGAGAAGATCGACATCGTTGGTCGGCTGCGGAATTTTGAAAATGCGCTCGTAAATTTGTTTGTCCGCCGCGGCGGATCCGTCCGTTGGCGGATCCGTGAACGTGATCCGCAGGGTCAGTTCTTTTGTGACGAGATAAATTCCGCTCAACTGAACGGCGAGTTGCTCCAAAAACCGGCGAAGCATGAAGAGAAGCGGCTCAGCGGTTTCAATTTCGTTTTCAAATTCGAAGCTCTCCTCAAACGACTCCGGCGGCCGGATTAATTTAAGCACTCGATTCGATTTCCCATTCGCCCGCTCCCACATTCGGACTGCTTCGGGGCCAAGTCGCGCACCGAGTTGCTCCCTATCCAGGGCCGCAAACTGCCCAAGCGTATGAATCCCCCATTTATGCAGGATGGTGAGAATTTCCTGAACTAATTTGTCTGCAATTAAACGTTGAGCGTTGGGCGTTGGGGGTTGGGCGTTGGACGCCTTAGCTTTCTGCAAATCTGAGCGCTCCATGCGCCCAAATTAAGCCGTCCGAGAATATGTTCAAGCGAACATTTAATCCTGCATGCTCAAATTATTTCCACCGGACATTTCGGTAACGCTTGCAGGAAGGCGCGGCCGTAGGGTCTGGTCACGATACGATTGTCGAGAATGACGATAATGCCACGGTCGCTCTTTGTTCGGATCAAGCGGCCTACCCCTTGTCGCAGCTTCAGGATCGCTTCCGGCAGCGAATATTCGGTGAACGGATCGCCGCCGCGTTCCTCGATCAGTTCGAGCTTCGCTTCGATCAACGGATGATCAGGCACGGCAAAGGGCAGACGCGTAATGATCACATTGGAAAGCGCCTCGCCCGGGACATCAACGCCCATCCAAAAGCTGTCGGTGCCAAAAAGAACGCTGCGCGGCGTGGTCTTGAACTGCTCAAGAAGTTTTCCCCGCGGCGCGCCGCCGCCTTGCACCAGCAGATGGAATTTCTTTTGCGAAAAGAATTGCGCCATTCGCCCGGCCACCTGCTGCATCCCGCGATAACTCGTGAAAAGGACGAATGCGCGACCGTCGGTCTTCTCGACAAAATGCCCGACCCAATGTTCGAGCGCTTCCTCGTATTGAGCGTCGCGCGGATCGGGCATTTTCTTGACGATGAACATCTTCGTCTGTTTCTGGAAATCGAACGGGCTGCCTAGCAATGCCGGCTCGGCCTCGTCCGCACCGATGCGTTGCCGGAAATAAGAGAGATCCTTGCGACCCACTGAGAGCGTCGCGCTGGTCATAATGCACGAACAATTATCGCGAAAAATCATTCGACGCAGGACAGGCGCGATATCGATTGGCGCCGCGTTCAGCGTGAGAAATTGTGCGGTTTTCCCCGTGCGCTCCACCCAATAAACATGTTCGCGGCGGTTCTGCTCAAGAAACGCTGCAATCCCGGTGCGGGCCTCATGAATCCGCCGCCCATATTCCTGTACTTCCGCCTTTAGAAACTCGTCGTCAGTTCGTTTTACGACCTCGGCTATCCGATTCTGCAAGGCTGTCAGGCGACCCGTGATTGTGTCGCAAACAAGATCGGTATCGCGTACACGAAATTCGCGGCCTTTTTTGAAATCACAGTTCGATTCAACCTCGGCGAAAAACTTCTCCGTGTCATCGACCAGTTCGACCGCGAGCCTTACGCCCTCGGCATCGCGCGTCACTGTGAACAGGCCCTTGCGCGTGCGAGCATTGTAGAGCCGCTGAATCGTCGATCTTAGCCCATACTGCGAGATGCGGATGCCAGTCTGCCGCGAGGCGACGTTTTCGACTGTGTGCGCTTCATCTAAAATCAGAAAGTCGTTAGGGAACATGAATCCGCTCTCGCGTTCCGCCATTTCGTCCGGATCATCCAGCAGCACGAAAAGCAAAGTATGATTGATCACTACCAGATCAGCTGCTTCGAAACGCTTTCGCGCGTTGTGATAGAAACAACGCGTGTCGCGGCCACACGTCTTTTTCGTACAGATGTGTGGCTCGCTACAGACTTGCGCCCATACTTTCGGGTCAGGCTCCACGGACAAATCACTGAGCGAACCGTCGCCCGTTGTGCGCGCCCATTCCGCCAGCCTGTTCAGCTCGTTTTGCTCTGGCCCGGTGAAAAGCTCATTGGCTTGTTGCAGCGCGCGTTCCAATCGGCGCGGACAAAGATAATTTTGGCGGCCCTTCATCAACGCGGCATCGAACTCGACCGGAAAAATTTTCTTCAGGATGGGAATGTCCTTGTAAAGAAGTTGCTCCTGAAGATTAATTGTGTGCGTCGAGACGATTGCCTTTTTGTGCTGCTCGATCGCCCATAAGATTGCCGGCGCGAGATAAGCCAGGGATTTACCTACACCAGTTCCCGCTTCGACTACCAAATGGCGCTCTTCCTCCAGCGCGTGGGCGACAGCGACCGCCATTTCCTGCTGTTGAAGACGAAACTCGAAGTTCTTTGCCTTTGACAGCGGGCCGTTCTCCGAAAAAAAAGTGCGGATACTTTCGACAAAATCACTGCCCAAGCTGTCCTTCAGCGCGATCATGACGGGCAACAGGAAATAACGAAGTACCCGCCTTCGCTCAGTTCCGGCGTGGCAGGCGAATGACCAATGACGAAAGAAGCCCACAGCCCGAATGACGAAAACGCAACATCGCAATCCTTCGTCATTTGATTATTCGTCATTCCTTCCAACTTCGTCATTCCGATTTCGTCATTCCTTTTCTGTCGTGATTTGGCACGCGCCATTGATTTGAGTACGCTAATTGGGACAGGACCATCTAAATCGCAATGAAACTTCTCGACCGGTACGTCATTCGCAATTTCTTGCAGGTTTATCTTTACTGCATCGCCGGGTTCATCTCCATCTGGCTCATTTTCGACGTGAGCGATAACATCTCGACGTTCATCGATGAGCGCGTCAGTCTTCTTCTGGTCGGTCGTTACTACGCCACGCAGATCCCGCAGGTTTTGATCATTCTGCTGCCGGTTTCGCTCCTGCTGTCGCTCCTTTTTGCTCTGGGTCGAATGTCGCGGGCCAACGAGATTGTCTCCATGCTCACCGCGGGCATAAGTCTCCCACGCCTTCTGACGCCGTTGATTGGTATGGGGCTGCTCACTGTGGGAGCCAGCATGGTGCTCAACTATTCGCTTGCACCGCATGCAGAACTGGCTCGCAAAAATTTTCTTTCGGAAGCGCAGGCGCGTCCCAGTCGTTATATCCAGGGACAAATTTTTCGTAATCGTACCGACTTGCGCACCTGGTTCATTCAGAATTTCCTTCCTCGCGGTAGTACGTTCAATAACATTCAGGTGCTTCAACAGGACACGAACGACAATATCGTTACAAATTATGTCGCAAGTCGCGCTTCCTACCGCCCAGACACCAAAACCTGGGACTTGGAGAACGTAAAGGTCGTTCACTACGATCACGCGGGAAATATCGTTGACGAGCAGATTTATCCTTCACTCAAGATCGAGCACTGGAGTGAGACCCCATTCCGGCTCGGCAGCGCAAATGAACGCGCGGAATTTCTAAGCCTGCCGGAATTAAGAGAGTATTTGCGTTTTAATGCGGATTTCCCCGCTACGTTGCTCGCGCCGTTTCGAACGCATCTGCACTATCGGCTTGCTCTGCCGTGGACCTGTTTGGTCGTGGTCTGTATCGCTGCGCCGCTCGGAATCGGCTACTCGCGGCGGGGTGTGTTATCGAGTGTCGCCGCTGCGGTCTTTCTCGTCTTTTCAATGAATTTTTTGGTGCACCTGTTTCTCGCGCTCGGCGAAGGTGACCGGGTTTCTCCATGGGTGGCGGCCTGGGCGCCGAATCTTCTTTTCGCCGCGATCGGCCTCTATCTGCTCTATCTGCGCGCATCCAACCGCGAACCACCCAGTTTTCATCTTTTCGCCCAGCGTCGTATCATATCACGATGAACCCGCTTCCAAACGAATGGGCGATCACACATCGGGCAGACGTCTGCGCCATGACGCGTCGGCCGTTTGTTCCCGGAGAATACTTCTATACCCTGCTCTATCACGGCGCGGACGGCTATCGCCGTGAGGATTTGAGCGAAGAGGCGTGGCAAAATCGAAATGAAAATATTCAGCCATTTTCATTTTGGAAATCGCGCTACGAGCCACTGCCGCCGAAGCCGCCGGAGGCTCTGCCGAGGGAAAACGCGGAACAACTCTTTCGCCGTTTAGTTGCATCCGAAAATCCGCCTGCGAATGCTTGCTACGTTCTGGCTGCGATGCTTGAGCGCAAACGCGTCCTAAAACAAGTGAAAACGGAAGAGGGTACTAATGGGCGTGTTTTGATTTACGAACACGGCGCGACTGGCGATGTATTCATCGTGCCCGATCCGCAATTGCGGCTCGACGAGCTGGAAAACGTGCAAAACGAAGTCGCGGACCTGCTCCAGGCCGCGGCACATGGTTGAAAGATCGACATGCTTCTTCCCTGGTTTTTCGAACAATTTCCTCTTTACCTCGCGCCGATGGCAGGGGTGTCGGATAAAATTTTCCGCCAGCTCTGCAAAGAATATGGCGCTGATGTCCTCACGACCGAATTCGTTTCTGCCGAAGGAATTTTCCGCCGCAATGCGCGGACGCGTGAGTACCTGGATTTTGATGAGATCGAACGGCCAATCGGTGTGCAACTCTTCGGCGCAGACGGCAAGCATATGGCAGAAGCGGCGCGCCAGGTCGTTGATTGGGTGCGTCCGGATTTCGTTGATTTGAACTTCGGTTGTCCTGTCAACAAAGTAGTTTCCAGAAATGGCGGCTCCGCATTGTTGAAAGATTGTCCGACTTTGGCCAGCGTCGCGACCGCAGTAGTTCGGGCCATTGCGCCAGTGCCGGTGACGGCCAAGATTCGCATTGGCTGGGATGCCGATTCGATCAACGCCACGCGTGTAGCACGCCTGCTCGTTGATGCAGGAATCGCGGCGATAACTGTGCACGGTCGCACACGCGCGCAAGGTTATGCTGGCGCCGCGGATTGGGATATTATCGGCGAAGTTGCCGCTGCTGTTTCGATTCCGGTCATCGGGAACGGCGACCTCTCCAGTGCCGCCGACGTCGCGAAACGACGCCGTGAAAACGGAGTCGCGGGCGCGATGATCGGTCGCGCGGCCATGAGCGCCCCCTGGATCTTCAATCAGATCAAAGCGTATCTCGCCACCGGACAGATTGTGAATGCACCCAGCCTATGGGAAAAGTGGAACCTGGTTCTGCGCCACTGCCAGCTCGCGGTTCGCGAATGGGCCGCGGAGGAATCCGCAATTCGATCGATGCGCACGCGCCTGATGGCTTATTCGCGCACGATGCCCAATGCGAAACGGTTGCGTGAAAACTTTGCACATGTGTCGACCCTCGCCGAAGTTAAGGCGATCGCGGAAGAAGATGTTTTGAATAAAGAAATTACGAGTACGGAGCATGAAAAAGTTGAAAATGCGATCCCTGCGTTGCTGCTTTCATAATGTTTTTCGATGACGACGGAATCCACCGCTATCAATTATAAGATCGGCAACGAGCGCCTGATCAGCGTTACCGAAACAGCGGCGCGCAAGCTAGAGTCGCTGCTTGAAGAAAAAGGCAAGCCAAACGGGGCGCTACGTCTCGCCGTCGTCGGCGGCGGATGCTCCGGACTGCAATATGTCATGGATTTGATAGATGCCCCGAAGGAGCGCGATATCCTGGTTCCGACCTCAAATGTTCGCCTAGTTGTCGATCCAAAGAGCGCGCTTTTTGTCAGCGGCTCGGTGCTCGATTACAGCGAAGACCTGCAAAAGGGCGGTTTTAAAGTGACCAACCCGAACGCCCTCGCGCACTGCTCTTGCGGCGAAAGTTTCGCGGTCTGATTGGACACAAAAACCCGCGTGGTCCATGCCCAAAGGGACGCAGCGCCCAGTTGATACGCAAGCTCCGTTCCCGGCGGATCTTCAACGGTTTCGCAGAGGCTGCGGCTCGCTACCGTCATGGGCTCGGCGGTTCGGATCAACTTATGTGCATAACGCTATTCACAATTTTTTGTTGCGTATGAAAACAATCAGAGACTTCGCTGCTGCGATTAACTCGCACGACCTTGAAAAAATTGCTGCCCTTATGAGCGACGATCACACTTTCATCGACGCACACGGCAACGAAATGACTGGAAAGGAAACGATGAAGGGTGGTTGGGGCAGTTACTTCCAACTTTTTCCGGATTACTACGTCGAGATCGAAGGGATTGTCCCAACGCCGACTTGGCCGTGGCGTATGGGTACGCAGGCGCGGGAGTCGGAGAAAAAGCCTGGAAAATCCCGGCAGCATGGCGTGCAATCGCGCAAGATGGAAAAATCAAATTATGGCAGGTGTATGCCGATACGAAGATTCAATTAGAATCTGTCCACGGATAGCTTTGACTGCGTTGCTGTGCTGCGGCCAGCGTTCAATTTTCGAGTCTCCGCAGCACGCGATTCAGAGCCCCCGTTGATAGACGCAAATGTAGGGCCCGGGGGGCGGCGAATGGTCGGCTGCGTCCGAGTTCCAACGGTAAACGATCTCGCCGGCAATATTTTCGGCCACAGCCACGCGCCGATAATTGCCTGATTTTAAATATTGTTCCAGCCATTCATAGATTCGCTGAATTTCCGGAGAGAATCCCACAGACCAAGAGAATGGCTCATGCACGTCCACGACAAACTCCGGTCGGGCGGCTTCAACCTCGCGAAGCATTTCCCGCTTCATTTCACCTGCGCGCGCTGCAGGGGAAGTAATATCATACATGTAGATATAGCCCGAAGCGGCGTGGCGACGGGCGTAAAAATAGATTTCCGGCTCAGAACCGAAGACGGCGATGCGGTTGGTCGGCGTCGAATGGTTGCTCATGTAGCTGGCCAATGCCGGCGCTGCATCAAAAGCCACATAAGATTCGATTAAATCAGGTCGCCACCCACTCTCTAAAACCCACCCGGAGCCGACCAGGAAGACAGCGGCCGGTAAAAAAACGCCCAAAGTTCCAAGACCGCTTCGGCGGAGTCTTTGCCCCGCCAGGGTGCATCCGGCCCCCACTAACAGTGCCAGTGCCGGAAGCATGAGGATGAAATAATGCGGGAAAAAATAAAACCCCGGCGTGACCGCAACAAACGAGGAAGCCAACAAGCCGCCCACAAAACCCTTCGTCCAAGTCGGAATGGAACGGTCGACACAGAGAAGGAAAAAACCCGCCGCGCCAAAGCCCCAGAAAAAATTGTCCGGCCCGTTATCCTGAAAAGTCGTGGCGAGACCTTGGAAGTTGTACGGCAACGAATGCCCGCCGGCGTAAACGACCGTCCATCGCCAGAAATTTTTGAAAACGCCGACGCGCCAAAGCACGAGGCAGGTCAGGGCATAGGGCACAACGGCTCCGAAGGAAAAGGCGGCCAGTCGCCGCAGCCCCGGCAGCAAACTCTTTATTGGCTGCCCGCTGGAATTCGGAACGCCGTCCGCCGACGCGTTGCCATCACTCACGGCTCTTTTCCCGGACAATTCCCGGAACAGCAGCACGCCAAGAGCGAAGATACCCAGGAAAACTCCATGTTGCTTCATCAGCACGGCAACGCCGAACAACAATCCGCTCCAGAACAAAGTCAGCGTTCGGCCCGACTCCAACCCGCGCAGGAGCAAAACGAACCCGCCGAGCGCCGCCAAGATCACGAAATGCGTTGCATGGGCGCGAAGGCCCATTACTGTCGTGCTCGTTGACATAAGCGCGTAAGTTGCGCTGGCGATCACCGCCGCATAAGGATCGAACAACCGCCGGGCGAGAAAAAAAAGCAACACGATCGCGCCGAGATTAACGAAGAGGAGGCCCAAATGAATCCCGGCCGGTGTTTGTCCGAAAACAGCCATGATTAAGGCATAGGCAGCGTAAATCCCAGGAAGTTTCACGTTGTACGCTAACTGATATGGTGGAATTCCTTCCAGAATGAGCTGGCCGGCGTAAGCAAATTCGCCTTCATCCCGTTCCAAAGGGACCGGCAGAACGCGGATCCGCACGACCACGACAAACACAAGGATCAGACCGAGGCAAATCCAGGGCCACTCGACGCGCCACGCTGGAACACGGCGTGAAGGCAGGCCCGGTCCAGGTTTCCGGGGACCGGAAGCAAGCCTGTCAGTTTTGCGGCGCTTCTTTTTTCGACCCATCGCGCGGCTCGTTAACTCAGGTCGTGCGCGTGACACCTCGGTGCGAGAACTAAACTCGTTCGCGAATCATCGCACGACCTCCTGACAACGTGGGTCACAGAGCGATCCATTTATAAGACCGATTGTAGTTTCCAGATTAGCGCATTCACAAGGCGATTCGTACGTGACTAGCGGCGCTGCTGCGGCCGTACTGCAAACAAGTACGATCGCAGCAACGGCGAATGTCTCGCGAATCATGGCGGCAGGTAAATATCACTTTGTCATTGCGTTGTGGAGCGCAAAGGAAGCAGAATCCGCCGCGCACGGCGAGAGTTGAGTCTGGAATCGACGGAAGCAGCGCCAGCGGCGTGTTCCCTGGCACTCAATTCAGCGCTATAGGCGGCCACAAGCGAGCCGGGCCTTCCAAATTGTAGCAACAAGGCAAACTTCGCTGCCATCAACTCAGGCCATGTCGGGCGTGTCACCGACCAGCGAGCATCCTCGGCTGGCGATCTATTGAGTCGGCTACAGCAAAAGGTACAAGCCTTGCAGGGTGATCCCGAAGAGCAGCAAGAAGAAACGGATGTGGGATTGGTGATAGTACTAAGCATCGTATCCGGGCGCATCGCCGATGTTGAAGGCTTTCGGCGGATTGCGTGCGTTGAGGCGTACCGCGTCGAGCCACACGAGCACCGTCCCGATAAATTCAAGCACGATTGGCGAAAACCGTAGCAGCGTCATGTAGGCAGGGATGTGTAGCGTTTAAGCCACCCCCACGTTTCCGGTTACTGTGTTCTGACTATCTAATGGAAACGTGTTCTGACTGTCCACGTTTTCATAGGTGACGATTAGTTGATTCAAGTCGAAAAAATGGGAACGTGAGCCGAATCGGATAGCTACACCTTCATGATCTCCGCTTCCTTGTGCTTGAGATGATCATCGACGGATTTGACGAAGCGATCGGTGAGCTTTTGCACTTCTTCCTCCACATCGCGAAAGCCATCTTCGGTCAATCCACCTGCGGTCTTCAGTTTTTTGGCTTCGTCGAGTGCGGTGCGGCGGTTGGCGCGCACACGCACGCGCGCTTCCTCGGCCATTTTGCTGAGGGAACGGACCAGTTCCTTGCGCCGTTCCTCTGATAGTTCCGGAACCGGCAACCGAATAATCTTTCCATCAACGGCAGGCATGATTCCAATCTTCGATTCCTTGAGCGCCCTCTCGATGTCCTGCACTGTGCCGGCGTCGAAAGGCTGAACAACGAGCAAACGCGACTCGGGCGTCGTGATCAACGCCAACTGCTTTAGTTTCATGGTCGATCCGTAAGCATGAACATCGACGTTTTCTACGAGACCGGGCGAAGCCTTGCCTGTGCGCACTCCAGTAAATTCATGCACCATGTAATCGACGCTTTTGTCCATCGACATCTCGGCCTCCAGAAGAATGTCATCTCTGCTCATGTCGCTGAAGTGTTACGTCGATGGAAGTTCATCGCAAACCAGAGTCCCGATTTTTCGCCCAAGCACTGCATCGCGGATGTTGGTGGGATTATTCATGTCAAAGACCACAATCGGTATTTTATTGTCCATGCAGAGACTGAATGCGGTCGAGTCCATTATTTGTAAACGTTTCGCGAGCGCTTCCGAGAAGGTGAGCCGGTCGTAGCGGCGCGCGTTTGGGTGAGTATTCGGATCGGAATCATAAACTCCGTCGACCTTGGTGGCCTTTAGAATGACATCGGCCCGAATCTCACTCGCACGCAAAGCTGCTGTCGTGTCGGTGGAAAAGTATGGGTTGCCGGTGCCGGCAGCAAAAATGACAATACGACCGAGTTCAAGGTGCCGAATGGCGCGTCCCAGGATGAACGGCTCTGCCACATTTCTCATGTCGATTGCCGACTGGACACGCGTTTCCACACCCATTTGATCGAGCGTACTGCGTAGCGCCAGTGCGTTGATTACGGTAGCAAGCATACCCATGTAGTCTGCGGTAGTTCGATCCATGCCGCGATGCGACGCAGAGACGCCGCGCCAGATGTTTCCGCCCCCAATGACGATTGATACCTGCACCCCAAGATCGCGGACTTCTTTTATCCGTTCAGCAATCTCACGCACGACGGTTGGCGAAATGTTGTCGCGTCCTCCGCGTTCTTGCACCGCCTCGCCGCTCAGTTTGAGAACGATGCGTTTATATGCTGATTGCTCGGTTCGCATCAGTGAATCACAATGATCAACAGAAAATATCGATCCTGGAAAGCATAAACACACCGTCATCCCGAGCGGCGGAGATGCAATGATTGCGTAACTCTGGTCTTCCGTCAGATCCTTCTCCCGCGCCTGCGGGATCAGGATGACAATGTGGGGTATCCGCGCAAAAATTCCGCGGCGCTCATTCGCCGCTTTCCCTCCAGTTGAACCTCGCCGAGCGATAACGCGCCCTCTCCAGCGGCAACCACCAGTTCAGCCTTGCTGGGCAGAATTTTCCCGGGCTTCCCTCGAAGATTGATTACCGTTGCCGAAAAAATCTTGAGATTGTGCGTGCCGTTCGTTGAGACAGTCATAAACGCGCCTGGCCACGGATCGAATGCGCGAATTTTTCTTTCAATCGCTTCAGCTGGATCCGACCAATCAATTTTGCCGTCCTCCCGTTTCAACTTCGGGGCGTAAGTCGCCGACGCGTTGTCCTGGGGAGTGCGTGGCGCTTTTCCTTTGGCAACCAAATCCAAAGACTCGAGTAGCGTTTCAGGCGCAATCCCTGCCAGTCGATCATGCAACCCTCCACCCGTGTCGATGGGCAAAATGTCGATGGTGCGCTGCAATAAGATGTCGCCTGTATCGAGTCCTTCATCCATGTACATCACCGTGATGCCGGTCTCGCGATCACCTGCGGCGATCGCCGCCTGGATCGGCGCGGCGCCGCGCCACCGGGACAGGAGCGAGGCGTGCAGATTCAAGCAGGCCATCTTTGGAATTTCGAGAACGCCACGTGGCAGAATTTGCCCATAAGCCATCACGACGATCACATCCGGCTTAAACGCGCGAATTTCTTCAATCGCTTGTCGCTCTTTGATCCGGGCCGGTTGCAAAACCGGTATATTCGTTCTGGAGAGCGCCTTCTTAATCGGCGGTGCCTCGATCAATTGAGAGCGCCCGACTGGTTTGTCGGGTTGAGTCACAACGCCGACGACTTCGTGCTCCGACTTCAGCAAAGCCTGCAGCGTCGGCACGCCAATTTCGCCCGTGCCGATAAAAACGATGCGCATGCCGATTACGGCCTGAGTTAATGCACTGTGGTGGAACGACGTGGACGCCGTCCGGCCATCACTTGCGCCGTCAATTTTTCACCAGCTGTGATCTCGCGGCGACCTACGGACGATCCGCATCCCGTACAGAGATAATCGAAAATCTCCTTGTCAGGTAGGACTAAAAGCAACCGCTCGCGCACAGGCATCGCGACCCTGCACTTTTCACAGTAGAGGCTGGATGCCGTGAAATTTTCAAACTGTTGCTGGCTCATACACGCCGTTCACGCTCTTTAGAATATCGAGCAGAACTTTGGCGGGCGGCTGAGTCGCGTCAACCACGGTGACCATCTCCTGCGAGTAATACGAAAGCACCGGCTTCGATTCCTTCTCGTAAATGTCGAGGCGTCGCTGGATAACCTGCTCGTTTGCATCATCGAGGCGGTTGTCTTTGAGGGCACGCTTCTTGAGCCGATAAAAAAGCGTCTCACGACTTGGACACGCGAGATGAAACACTTTTTTTACGTCGATCATTTCCTCCATGATCTTGGCCTGCCCAACGTTTCGCGGAATACCGTCCAACACCAGCGTGTCGATGTCCGGCTTAAAATTGTGCGCTTCCACAGCCGCATCGATCGCCTCTCGCCAGAGCTCCACTGTGATATCGTCCGGAACTAATTGACCTTTGCTCGAGTATTCGAGGAACGCTTTGCCGACTTTCGTACGCGTGTCGATGGAGCGGAATACATCGCCGCAGGCGCAATGGTAATAGCGCGGTATTGTCCCGAGCGTTTTGCCCTGAGTACCTTTGCCACTACCCGGCGCACCAAAAAGAACAAACGTGTTATATCTCATGAGCGAAATACGTTTATACCGCAGGCGGCTAGGCCGCGAAAAGGAGAATCGACCGGACTAGCTATCGGTCACCAAGGTGTCGACGTTTACGCGGCGTCCGGCACGATCGAAGCGCACGCTTCCATCAACCAACGCAAAAATCGTGTAGTCCCGGCCGAGCCCAACGTTTTTTCCAGGCAGAAATTTTGTCCCCCGCTGACGCACGATGATGTTGCCGGCGACGACCCTCTCGCTGCCGAATTTTTTGACACCCAGCCGTTTGCTGACGCTGTCCCGGCCATTCTTAACGCTGCCTTGTCCTTTTTTGTGAGCCATTGAAGAAAGTCTTTAGTTGAGAGTTGATTCTCTGCCGCTCGTTTTTATTCCTCGGTTTTCTTCGCTGCGGATTTTTTCGCTCCTACAGTGATGCTCTTGATCTTTACGCGCGTCAATTTGCGGCGATGCCCGACCGTTCGGTGATACCCCTTGCGCCGGTTGTACTTGAACGCGACGACTTTTTTGTCCTTGCGCTGTTCCAGAACTTCAGCAGTGACTTTCGCCCCAGAGATGAGCGGGCTTCCGTATGTCACGTCTTTTCCATCGGCAAACATCAAGACCTCGCCGAAGGTCGCAGTCTTGCCAGAATCGACGTCCAGAAGATCGACATCGATCGTGTCGCCTTCCGCGACGCGAAACTGCCTGCCGCCAGTCTTGATAATTGCGTAAGTCATGAGTCTGAAAAAAGCCGTCCAAAGTTCCACAGGTGGGTCCGTTTGACAAGCGGAAAGCTTGACCTGCGTGACGCCGGGTCAGCTACGCTGCTGCTTCTTCGGCAGAGCCAACTAGTTCTCTGTATAGAGCTTCGTAGCGCCGCGCGGATGCGTCCCATGAAAAATTGCGCGCCATCGCCCGCTTCATCAGCTTGGTCCATAGGTTCCGGTCGCCGAAGATTTGCCGCGCTCGCCTAATCGCATCCCAGAAGGCTTCGCTTGAATATTCGTAGCAGAGGAAGCCGTAACCACTGTCGGAGGTCGGATCGTAATCCTCGATGATCTCGTGCATTCCGCCTGTCGCGCGCGCGACTGGCAGAGCGCCGTATTTCAGGTTATACACCGCGCTCAAACCAGCCGGCTCAAACCGCGACGGAATCAGGCTGATGTCCATCCCCGCCTCGATCAAGTGCGCCAGCTTCGCGTCGTAATCTTTTTGATATGCAAACCTCGTCGGGAATTTTCTAGCTGCGACCGCGAGGGAAGTTTCGTACGCGGGATCGCCTTCCCCGAGGATGATCAAGCGCACATCATCCCACAAGAGTCGATCGAGAAGAGGCACCAGGATTTCGAAACCTTTTTCCTGAACCACCCGAGTCACCATGCCAAAGACCGGACCCCGCGGCTCGGGCGCAAGTTTCATCTCCTTTAGCAATGCATCGCGGCAAACCTGTTTTCCACGAAGCCGTTTTTCATCGTAGCGTGCTGGTAACAAACGATCCGACGCTGGATTCCAAACCTTGTAATCCGCGCCATCTAAAATGGCGCTCAGGCGATGCGCATTTTCGCGCAATACCCCATCGAGCCCGTAGCCGCCGGATGGCGTCAGAATTTCGCGCCGGTAATGTTCGCTGACGGTTGTGATCTTATCGGCGTACAGAATTCCGCCCTTGAGAAAATTCAGCCGTCCGAAGAACTCGACTCCATGCAGGGTAAAAAATTGCTCCGGCAGATTAGTAAGCCCGAAATCGAGCCCCCAGAAACTGCCTTGATCAGCGACATGATGAATGGTCAACACAGTTTTGAACGGCAGGCCCTGCGCATACACCAACACCGGCACGAGCGCGGCCGGCCAATCGTGCACGTGCAGAATTTGTAATTGCGGAGTTAGTCGGCGAGATAACTCCAGCGCCGCCTTGCAAAAAAAGATAAATCGCGAGGCGTTATCCTCGTAGGGTTTACCGCGTTCGCCGTAAATTCCGTCGCGATCAAAAAATTCATCACAGCGAACCAGGTACAACTGCACGCCACTGGCACTTCGCCCCTCGAGGTATCGGGCAGGATAAACTTTGTCGCCCACCCGCACATCGACAGCGATCCCCGTGTTCTTTGTCTTGAATGCGCGGTTCTGTCGAATCTCCCGGTAGAGTGGAAGAACCACACAGACATCGTGCCCTTGGGCGCGCAGAGCAGCCGGCAGCGCATCCATGACATCGATCAAAGCCCCCGTTCGCTGCAGCGGCGGCCCTTCGGCGCTGATCATTAGAATTCTCATTCGATGTTAATGTTTCACGCCCGGCGCGTATTCTCGCTTCACCCACTCGAGCGCTTCCTCCCGAGTGCGCAACGTTCCCTCCAGCTGACGTGTCTCGACCGCTTCAAGAATCTCGCCAAATTTCGGGCCAGGCCGGAAACCGAAAGCGATCAGATCGTCCCCGCTTACCAGTGGCGGCGGAATAATTGGTTCGTTAGCAAACTCTTCGCGTTTGCGAAGAAGAAATTCGTAGTTGTCGAGCATGCGATGACTGCCCTCGCAATCGACCCGATGCAGCTCGAGTTCGGCGTCGAAGGTCGGTCGCGCCATGAAACGCTTCAATTTCGCCACCCGCATTTGCGGCACGTCCTTGAAAACCATGTGCTGCCGTACCATCTCGACCGTGTCTTCGATTTCAGCCCCCGAAAACCGCAAACGCCGCATGATTTCTTCGGTCATCTCAGCGCCGAGACGATCATGTCCGCTGAAACGAATTCGCCCCGTTTCATCCACGGTCGCCGTACGCGGCTTGGCGACATCATGAAACAAGACCGCGAAAACGAGCGGCACAGAAACGTTCTGCGGCAAGAAATCCAGCATTAATCGTGTGTGCTTGAAAACGTCGCCTTCGGGATGGAATTGCTCGGGCTGTTCGCACCCTTTCATTGCCTCAATCTCAGGCAGAATGGCGCGCATCAGTCCACTTGCATCGAGCAAGTCCCAGCCGCGCCCTCGGTTCGGTGACAGAAAAATCCGCACCAATTCATCGCGGATTCGTTCCGCACTGATCTCGTTGATCGAAACCGCGCTGGCGACCAGCGCCTCCCATGTCTTTGCATCGATCTGGTAATCGAGCACCGTCGCGAACCGCACGGCACGCAGCATTCGCAACCGATCCTCCGCGAAGCGCTGCGCGGGGTCGCCGATAGCGCGCACCAATTTCGCACCGATATCTGCGCGGCCACCAACGAAATCAATCACTTCTTCTGCAACCGGGTCGTAAAATATTCCATTGATCGTGAAATCCCGGCGCTGGGCATCCTCTTTGGGCGATGAAAAATGAACTGCGGTTGGGTGCCGTCCGTCGATGTACGCCTCGTCGGAACGAAAAGTTGCCACCTCGAACTGGAAATCGTTTTCGAGAACAATGATCACGCCAAAATGCGCCCCGACTGCATAGGTCCGCGGAAAAAGCCCCTGCACCACTTCCGGTCGCGCGTCGGTGGCGATGTCGTAATCCTTTGGCGCCAAACCGCGGACCATATCGCGTACGCAACCACCTGCGAAGTACGCGGTGTGACCACCCTCGCGCAAGCGCGCAGTGACTTTGCGCGCTCCTTCTTCCATCGGCGAAGGTTTCATCCGATCATTGTATCTGCTCTGCTTCGGAAGTCAGGCAACCTGCCTGGCAGGCTGTCCTCCTACTCAGTGCTCTTCTGCATCCAAAACGAGTGAATAATAAACAGCACCACCGCAACTGAGATGCAGGAGTCGGCGACATTAAAGGCTGGCCAGGGATGCGCATACGGGACATGCAAATCGAAAAGAAGAAAATCGATCACGTGCCCATAAAGAAGCCGATCGGTAAGATTTCCCAAGATCCCGGCAAGAAGAAGGGCCAGCGAAAGATCACGCCAGCGGTCAGGTATTCGCGCCCGCAACAGGAGGCCCAAAACTACCACAAGCGCCACGCACGAAATGCCGATAAAGAACGTGTTGTTACCTCGGAAGGATCCGAACGCTGCGCCGTTATTGGTCACGTAAACAAGACTGAAGAAATCCGATACCAGAACACGCGGTTCATCAGGGCTGATGAACCGCAAGATCAACTGCTTGGTGAGTTGATCGATTGCGTAGAGCGGCAGTGAAAGAAAGAGGATGAATTTCACTGTCGATCCTGCGGCGCTGTTGAATGACGAATGACGAATGGCGAATGACGAACTAATGACAAAGTCCGAATGAGGTCACTCGCTGCGATGACTTCATCATTCGTCATTTGATTCATTCCTTCGTCATTCGTCATTGGGATTTCGTCATTGTTCGCACCACGTTTTCGCACCGATCGCACAAATCGGGATGTTCCTTGCTTGTGCCGACAGCTGGCCGATGACGCCAGCAACGGGCGCATTTTTTATATGCTGTTTTGGCGACGGAGGCGCTCGCTTCGGCTCCCTGCCGAATCGTCAGATCACTCAGAATGAAAAATTCCTCCAGCTCTTCCTTGCTGATTTTTGTCGTGACATCGGAGTTTGAATTTAAAACAACCGCCGCCTCGAGAGCATTCCCGATTATTTTCTGCTGTCGCGCGTGCTCGATCGCTTGACCGATGACAGCCCGCAATTTCAGGACCTCTGCGACCTGATCGATCGCTTCGTGGCCTCGATGTTCGAATGGGGGGAATTCCTGTAAATGGACTGAACCGCCCAGCACTGCATGCCGCCACGATTCCTCGGCAGTAAATACAAGGAGAGGCGCGAGCAATCGGCACAGTGCGCCGAAGATTTCATGCATCACCATTTGTGTCGCACGACGCCGGGGTGAGTCTGCGGCGTCGCAATACATCCGGTCCTTGGTGATGTCGATATAGAGGCTGCTCAGATCGACGGCGCAAAACTGGTTAAGCGCGTGATAAACCTTGTGAAACTCGAATGCTTCGTACGCCGATCGGCAATCAGCAATCACGTCGTTCAAACGCTCCAAGATCCAGCGATCGACCAATGTTGTAGCCGGCATCGGGGATGCCGGCTGGCCGGGGTCAGCGACCCCGGCTACAGCATCAAAATCATAAAGGTTCCCGAGCAAAATGCGCAGCGTGTTTCGAATCCGGCGATAGGTGTCACCCAGACGTGTGAACATTTCCTCAGAGAATGGAACGTCAGCGGTGTAATCAATGCTGCTGGCCCAGAGTCGAACGAGGTCCGCGCCGTGTTCGTTTACAAAATGGCCGGCGTCTACTGGCTTCTCGTAAGCGCTGGATTTGGAAATTTTCTTTCCGTCCAGATCGACAACAAACCCGTGCGTTATGCAAGCCTTGTACGGTGCGCGATTATTCAGCGCGATGCTCGTCAATAGTGACGATTGAAACCAGCCGCGATGCTGATCGGTTGCCTCCAGGTACATGTCGGCTGGATCGCGCAGCTCTGGGTGCAAAGCGCAAACTGCTCTGTGTGAAACGCCGCTGTCGATCCAAACATCGATCGTATCATTGCGCTTTGTTGTTCCGGGTGGAAGACCAAGCTCTCGAGCGAGATCGGCATCGCTCAATTCAAACCAAATATTCGCGCCCCGCCCGGCAACCAGGTCGGCGAGCTTTCGGATAATTTGTGCGTCGAGAATTGCCTCTCCGTCCTTCGAATAGAAAACTGGCAGCGGCACACCCCAGCTTCGCTGACGCGAAATCACCCAGTCGGGGCGAGATTCAACAGTGCCCGCGATGCGGTTTTCGCCCCACGCTGGAATCCATTTCACATCGTTGTGAATTGCACTTAGCGCCCTGCCACGCAGCTCATCGATCCGAATGAAAAACTGCTCGACATTCCGAAAGATAATCGGCGTCTTCGAACGCCAACAGTACGGGTAGGAGTGATGAAAATTCTGTTGGCCGAGTAACATCCTCCGCTCTCGCAGCAAATTGATGATGTCCGTGTTGGCATCGAACACATATTTCCCGGTGAGATTTGGCAAACTGGCTTCATCGGTAAAGCGTCCGTGATCGTCCACCGGGGACAGAATTTCCAAACCATTGGCCCTGCCTAACCAGTAATCGTCCTCGCCGTGGCCAGGCGCGACGTGCACCAGGCCTGTGCCGGTATCCATGGTTACGAAATCGGCAGCGAGGATCGTTGATTTTCGGTCCAGAAATGGATGTTGCGCCTGAAGCCCGACCAATTGTTTGCCAACACGAAAAGTCGATTCTTCCGGGGCAACAAAACAAGTTTGTTGAATGAATTGATCGCGAAGCTTTCGAGCAACAATCACTCCCTCGCCCTCATTACTCAAAATTTCGTACTCCGCGTTCGGATCCACTGCGATCGCGAGATTCGCGGGCAATGTCCATGGCGTTGTTGTCCAGATCGCGACGCTCACCGGCTTGTCAGTTGGTAAACCGATTTTCGCCACTTGATCGGGAGGAAGCGGGAATCGTGCGTAAACCGCGGTGTCGTCGCGGTCCTGGTATTCTACTTCGGCTTCGGCCAGCGCGGTTTGGGCGCCTGTGCTCCAAAAAACCGGCTTCTTCGACTGATAAACGAGATCCTCCTCGACGAATACAGCGAAAGCGCGCAGGATTTCTGCTTCATATTTGGGATCCATCGTCAGATACGGATTCTCCCAATCGCCAAAGACGCCGAGCCTTTTGAATTGCTCGCGCTGGATATTGACAAACTTTCGCGCAAACGCTTCCGATCTTTTGCGAATCTCGAGCGGAGAAAGGCCGCGCGATTCCTTCACCACCTTGTATTCGATGGGCAGGCCATGACAATCCCAGCCCGGTACGTACGGCGCGCGTTTGCCGAGCATGGTCTGCGATTTTACCACGAAATCTTTAAGAATTTTGTTGAGCGCGGTGCCCATGTGCACGTCTCCGTTGGCGAACGGCGGCCCATCATGCAGGACAAATAATTCCCTGCCCTCTCGCGACTTCTGGATCTGCTGGTAGAGTCGGTTCTCCTCCCACACCCGAAGCATTTCCGGCTCGCGCGCCGCGAGGTTTGCCTTCATCGGAAAGTCCGTGCGCGGCAAATTAAGAGTATTTTTGTAGTTCTGACTCATGGCAAAGCGGGCGAGGCTACGTAACATCCGCTGTCGCGCAAATCAACGCATGCCCTGACACATGCGGCCGGAACGCGCGGCGCGTAACAGTTTGTAGACGCAACTTTGCTCGCTATGCCAACGCCTGAGAGATCGAAGGACATCCTGCGCATTTTTGTTCTGGCCGACACCCACAATCGTTTGCCGGAAACGGTTAGAGAAATCGCCAAAGATGCCGACGAAATCTGGCACTTGGGCGATGTTTGCACGGAGACCATTCTCGACGAGCTCCGCGGGATTGGGCATCGCGTAACTGTGGTGCGGGGCAATTGCGATAGTAACTTTGATTGGCCGCTCGTTGTCGATCTTGCGCGAGGCGGATTGAAATTCCGTCTCCAGCACATACCGCCTGATCATTTGCCAGATGACGTTGATCTTGTCCTGCACGGGCACACGCACGTTCCGCGAAACGAAAGACGCGGGAGCCTGCTGTTTCTAAATCCAGGTTGCGTGACGCGAGCCAACCAGGGCGCACCGCCAAGCGTAGCATGGCTTGAAATCGCGAATGGAAAAATCAGTTGGCAACTCGTCCCGCTCAGCTAAACACGATTTTTACCAAACCGCGCTCCCCCCTCCGCAAAGAGGAAAGCCGAATTCGAAATTAGTGGATGGCCAGGCGCAAGCCTGCTACTTGCTGATTGACTCCAGAGCTTAAGACGATTGCGCGGCGCGATCCAGGCATGGGCATACGCGAACGCGAAAGCCGCAACGAAATATTCAGGTCCGCGTGAAGCACAGGTGGAAGCTCCCCGTGACGCAAGGCTTGGGCTCCTACGATGACCTGCCACACCCCCGAAGCGCCCACGCTCTCGCCTAGTGCTGGCTTTGCCGTGTAAGCAACCGCGTCTGGAATCACCTGCTCCAACGCTCTCTGCTCTGCTTGATCGATGAACGTGCCGTTAGCGCTTGAGATCACAAAGTCGATTTCGGTTTGGCTGAGGTCGCGAAGCATTTGCATCAAAATTTCCTCTGCCCCTTCTCGCTTTCCGTAACAGCCGCCCGCATGAGCGCGCTCGATTGTAATCGGCCCTTCTCGCGCGAGCAGAATTGCTCCGGCGCCTTCGCTTAAAATCATTCCTCGCCTTTGTTTGCCAAACGGCTCAATCGGAGGCACCGAACGAAGCAAACGCCATCGCCGATACGCGTCGCATAACAGCCAATCGACCTCTTCGGTGCCGACAATCAAACAATAATCAAGCGACTCATCCGTCATCACGTCCTCTGCCATTTTTATCGCCAGAAGACCCACCGCTCCGTCGCCAACCACAGTGTAAGTAGTCCCGGTAACACCCAGAATTGCTGCGAGATGGCTCGCCGGCGCATTAAAAACCGTTTCCGGAAACAAGAGCGGACTGGCCGACTGCGCACCCATCTCGATGACATCGCGATAGAAGCGTTTGGTGTAAATGACGCCTCCGTTGGAGATCGCGAAGATCAGCGCAATTCGCCCCGCGTTCTGCGAATTCGCCTTTAACCCGGCAGCGTGCAACGCGTCGATCCCCGCTGCTGCGGCAAATCGCGAAATCACACTGGCCCGGCGAAGACGCGGATGCGTCGGACCAGTCAGCGATGACTCCGGTACGCGGAACGCGCTGTAAGATCGGTCCCCAAACTGCTCGGAAATCGCTGTCACGGACGCTTCATCGCCATGAAGCAGCCGGTCCCATACTGGATCAACGCCATTTCCAAGAGGCGTCACCCACCCCATTCCGGCGATCGCCAAACTCATGCTTCAACTCTACGCATCAAAATCGAAGCATTCGTGCCGCCAAAGCCAAATGAATTCGAAAGCGCCGTGCGCACGACAGCCGGCCGCGACTCGTTCGCCACAACGTTAAGATCAAGGCCGTCATCTAAAGCGCCAAAATTAATGTTGGGAGGAAGAAATTGATCCTTGAGCGCCAGCAAACAGAAAATAGCCTCGATCGCGCCAGCGGCTCCCAATGAATGACCCATCATGCTCTTGGTCGAACTCACCGGAACGCCATTGAATAGCGAGCTGATCGCCTTCCCTTCAGCTGCGTCATTGAATATCGTGGCTGTCCCGTGTGCGTTGATGTAATCGACTTCGTCTGCAGAAATTTGCGCGCTGTGAAGAGCTCGCTCCATCGCCTGTCGCGCTCCGACCCCGGAAGGATCCGGCTGCGTAATATGAAAATTGTCCGTGGAAATCCCGTAGCCGACAATTTCTGCCAGGACGGGCGCGTCACGCTTTCGAGCGAGTTCGAGATTTTCCAGCGCGAGAACAGCGGCGCCTTCGCCCAGCGCCATGCCGGCGCGGTGTCGATCAAACGGGCGGCATTTCTCCGGCGTTGAGGCTTGAAGTGAATCGAAGCCCGTGAAGACCAGTTCCGAAAGAGCGTCATAGCCTCCGGTCAAGACGCGCTGATAGCGTCCCGATCGGACGCATTCGAATGCATGACCAATTGCATTTGTGCCCGAAGCGCACGCGTTCGCAATTACCTGACATGGCACAGACACCCCGAGAACCTCCTCCTGCGCGTCGATTATCGGCTTTTGTGCCGGGTAATTAGCGATCCACGTCGGCGCATGTCGAAGATCCCCTGACCGACACAGCGATCGGTAATATTGTTCGCCATAAGACATGCCGCCGCTGGTTGTTCCTATTACCGTTAACTCCGGCTCAAACTGAGGAGCTTGCATTACCGCTTCTCTTAGCGCTTGAATCATCATGTGCGACGCTCGATGCAAGCGTTTGGCGCGGAGCTTTTTGGTCAGGCCAGAGAGCAACCGGTCATCAGAGATCTGACCCGCGGTTTTACAGCGACATTCGGCTACCGAAAATCGTGTTACTGCGGTGATGCAATCCCGCGCATCACGCAGCGAATCGAGCGTTTCCGTCAGTCCAAACCCCAACGGACTGACCACGCCAGCAGCCACGACTGCCACCCGTTCAGAGGGCTTTTTTTCGGTCGTACTACCTAATTTGGCCATGTCGGAGGGGCAAAAATTCTTACGCTATTTTCTATTGCTTTCCTAAGGGAAGCATTTTACAAGTGACCCGAAAGCGGAAACGGAAGCCTGGAAGTTGGTGGATTGTCCAGTTGAGTTTATTCAGTGGCGATTTGAAATCCGATAAGCGGGAACAGTGACCTGGCAGCCTTTTCCAGAATAAACTCAATGGGAACTAAACTATACGTAGGCAATCTTTCCTTCAACACGACGGAAAATGAACTGCAGGAACTTTTCGCACAGGCCGGTACCGTGCAGGAAGTTAGCCTGATGCAAGACAAATTCACCGGCAAATCGCGTGGCTTCGCGTTCGTCACCATGGGTTCCGACGAGGACGCTCAAAACGCCATCTCGAAACTCAATGGCCAAACGGTTGAAGGCCGGCCATTGACCGTGAATGAGGCTCGCCCACGGGAACAGCGGCCACCCGGCGGTGGCGGCGGACGCGGTTACGGCGGAGGTGGTGGTGGCGGTGGCGGTGGATACGGTGGTCGTCGCGAAGGTGGCGGCGGCCAGCGAAGAGGCTACTAGGAATTCGCACCGGTCCTGGCTTTATTTGTAGCTACGGCAAAGCTTGCCCGCCGTGACGGGTGACGCCGTGTGCACTCGTGATTGTGCTCAAAATGCGTCGCCGCGGCGAGACAGCGAAAACGGCATCAACGTTTTGACGAAAATTTGGGCAGGGCTGGATTCGAACCAGCGAAGGCGTAAAGCCAGCAGATTTACAGTCTGCCCCGTTTGGCCACTTCGGTACCTACCCGTTTAAACGCGAGGGTTCATATATGCTTGCGTTGCATGGCTAGCAAGTCGTTCGGAGAGGACGACGGGTCATTTCAAATGACGAAATCCGAATGACAAATGACAAATCAATACCAAAGCCAGAATGACGAAAAAGCGACGCCACGAGCTTTCGCTATTTAATCAGTCGTCATTCCTTCGACACTCGGCATTAGTCATTCGTCGTTGCTCGGGGAGATTCCTCGACTCCGCTCGGAATGACAGACGCACCATCACCTGTAAAACTCCGCGATAGTATCAATAACGTATCGCTGCGCTTCACGCGAAATCTCAGGATAAATGGGTAGCGCGAGCGTTTCGCGAGCTGCGCGTTCGGTCTCAGGAAAATCACCTTTTTTGTAGCCGAGATAGGCAAAGCATTCTTGCTCATGGAGTCCGAGGGGATAGTAAATCGCCGTGTCGACTTCGTGTTTGGCCAGGTGTTCGCGCAAAGCGTCGCGCATCGGTGTGCGAATGACATATTGATGATAAACGTGATGATTCGTTAGGCCACGGTCGCGGTAGGGCTCGGTGGGCGGAATGATCGTTTCAATCAATCCAACGCGCACGAATTCCGAGCCGTAAAAATCCGCAGCGGCGCGCCGCGCGGCGGCCCACTTTTCCAGATATGGAAGCTTAACGGCGAGTATTGCCGCCTGTATTTCGTCCAGGCGAAAATTGCCTCCGATGACATGATGGAAATAGCGCGGTTCCATTCCGTGTTCTCTGAAAGTGCGTAGCTTTTGCGCCAGCTCTTCATCGCCGCAGACAATCATTCCCGCATCACCGGCAGCCCCGAGATTTTTCGAAGGATAAAAGCTAAAAAAGCCGACTTCGCCCATGGTTCCGGCTTTGGCGATCCTTTCACCGAATGGAAATTCGGCTCCAATCGCCTGCGCGGCGTCTTCGATTAGAACGAGCCGGTAGCGCTCCGCAATTTCACGGAGCGCGTCCATCTGGCAGCACAGACCAAACAAATGCGCCGGAACTATTGCGCGGACTTTTTCTCCGTTCTTCGTTTTCCATGTGCCGTCCGCATCAAGCTGACAAGTTTTCTCGATGCATTCCTGAATTGCAGATGGCCGAATGTTGTACGTCTCGGGATCGATATCGGCGAAAAGTGGTCTCGCGCCGACGCGCGCAACGCATCCGGCGGTAGCAAAAAATGTGTAGGGCGTCGTGATAACGGCATCGCCTGGCCCGATTCCAAGCGCCATCAATATGGCCAGCAAAGCATCGGTTCCCGACGAAACACCGACGGCGTGCGCCGTATTGCAATACGCACAGATTGCCTTCTCGAACGCCTCCACCCTTGGCCCAAGAATGAAACGGCCGCTGGCCAGGACAGCGTTAATTGCCTCGCGAGTTGAATCGCCCAGGGCACGATGTTGTTCGCTAAGATCGAGCAGCGGCACGCGCATGGCGAGATAGCTTGGCAGTTTCGCCATTCCATTCAAGGCGTTGTCGTTCCGTCGCTTGGTATTGATCGCAGTGTCCGCGCGCGTTAGCCTGTTCGCATGGCGCTCGTGCGCGGTCTTTTCTGGTTGGTTCTATTCATCGTTCTGACTTTTTGTTTCGTTGTGCTGTTTGAGTACGGGCCACACGATTTTGCCAATGGGGTCCAGAAGGAGTACGCCCGCGTGAAATCGTTCATTGCAAAGCAAACGGAAACAACCGGGAAACCAAAGAAGAACCGCTGATCAGCGGCTTGCGCGCAACTGAAGATCGCGCGCAATGTTCTCTATCAAGAAACCGGCGAAGATGTTCCGAGAGTTTCTATGGGCAAGGGAGCAAGAAATTCTTTTACCTTCTCGATATGCAGAACCGGTCGCGCCAGATATGCTGCCAGAAAACTAATATCCGGCGTAACAGCAATCCCCGCTTGAGACGAGATTTCACATTTGGTCAATTTCTCGATAACCTGCGCAACTTTTGCCTGTAGATGGCGGTGATCTGTAAATTGAACTGTGCAAATGCCAGGGGCGGTTGCTTCAACAAATGGGCTGAGCGTAAACGCGTAGTGAAGCAAAATTTCCTGGATCGATTTCTCCTGCTGACGAGCTCGCACTTTGATTACGACCTGCAAAGATCGCGCCAGAGCCTGACTAGGAGTCATTCCTTTGTCGATCCCCGCCTTTTCTGCGGCGTCGTTCAGTTGAATGATCACCGGTTTCTTTTCCTGTTCTTCGATTAAGGCTACCGGTTTTGCGCAAAGTCCAGGCTGATGCCGCATGGCGGCCTGCAAATAAAAGTTCGGCAAATAAATCGTCGCAAACATCGATTAATTCACCACTAACCATTGCTTGCCGCGCCGTAGGCCGCCCCGGCGACTGAAGGCGGGACCATTGATTTGCGATGCGATCGTTTTACCACGATCCGTAATTGCGAAATCGCATCATGCTTTTCCAAAGTTTCCAGGTTCCATGAATTTTCGAGAACAAGCTTCAGTTGCGCGCTGTTGACCATTTCATACCGGGTAAGGACTAGACACGCCGTGGGCACTGATTCGACCAGTCGTTGCAGGCGGTACCAGGTTGTTTGCGGAATTTTGCGCAATTCTTCCGGCGAGTTGAGAATCAGATCAACGATCACCAGCGGAAAATTGCCATCTCGCAAGAGCAGATCCGCCGCTTTGATTGCTTCAAGGGCCTTAGTGCAACGCACCCAAAGCAACTGGCGCAGAATGGAATTGGCGAGCGCACAAGGATCGAACGAATCACGCCCATCAATCAGCGCGACAAAATACTTGTCGCAATATGCGCTACGGATGAAGCCGTGAACGAGCGATGCGCTCCCCGCGCTTCTGCGTGGGCTGATTAATTCAGTGATCGCCCCTTTGGGCAAACCACCGCCAACAGGTTGATCGAAGAAAGCTAAACCCGTGAGTAAACGCGTTCCCACCGGCATGGGTGGGTGTGGAAAACGACTCGCAAGAAGGTTGCGCAGATCGATAATCTTCCCGCTCATAGCCATCAAAGAAAATGGCATGATCGTTTATATGTTCAAGTGAACATTTATGGCCTTGGCCCCCTCGTGAGGCTCATGGGTGCACGAACACCGTAAAGCAATATTCGAGGACTGCCTGGCTTCGCTGTTTTCGGCTCTTCCCTATCAGGATCGTTTCCTGCGCTCTTGCTTCCGGACCAGCGATACCATCACGCCTTGAATCTTCAGTTCGCGGGCCGGAACGAGATCCGGGTAGCGCGGGTTTTCCGCCTTGAGATATGGTCGGCCGCGCTCGACGACATAACGTTTCAACGTCGTTTCGCCATCGATCAACGCGGCAACAATGTCGCCGGCGTGCACATCTTTCGCGTCTTCCAAAATCACAATGTCCCCATCGACAATGTGTGCGCCAGTCATTGAATCGCCGCGGACCCGCAAGGCAAACGTGCCGCGATTTTTTTGCACATTGGCGGAGCGCGCATCGAGCGACACATGGCCTTCGATGGTCTGCTCGGTCAACGCCGACATGCCTGCCGGGATTTGGCCGTAGATCGGAACATCGGTGATCCTGACCTTCATGGCCGGAGTGATCAACGCCCGGGCCTTGCGCGCATGCCGATCGAGAAAACCTTTTCGCTCCAGCGCGGCGATGTATTGCATTACCGATGTCTGACTGGCAAACCCGAAATGACTTTGGATTTCACGCGTGCTCGGGGTAATCCCTTTCTCGCGTTGCTCGCGCTGGATAAAATCGAGGACGCTCCTCTGCCGCTCAGTTAGCATGTTTGTAACATCGTCCGGAGTATCGCCGATGCAAGTTCACATGAACATGGATGAGTGGGTTGCGCCGCCCTCTTCGAATAGCATTGTCATGTTGAGCCAGGCGAAACATCTCCGGTCTGCTTCTATAGGGGCGCTCTAAAACTGATCCGAGATTCTTCTCCCGCGACTGCGGGATCAGAATGACATTATGACGGATTGGGAGTGTGTTCGACGCTCCGGGCCGCGAGATCCCTGACTGCGCCAGCAGGACAGGCTTATAGCCGCACCAGATCAACCAGAAACTGGCACCAGAGATAAAACATTCCTCGCCAGGAATATTTTACCTCGCCCGCCGACGTCTGCTTGAGAACGCCTTTATGAATGTTGTGGGCGATCTGGTCTCGCAGATCATTCTCCATTTCTGCCTCAATCTGCTCTTCGTTGAGCGGGTCGATTGCGGCGGGATTCACGCCGTTTCGCCGAAGAAATTCGCGATGGCTTTGATAAAGCTGCCAGAATGATCGATCCGGCCGTTGCCGATTAATCCGGAAAAGAGGAGTGAGCTTCAAGCCGTAGGAGAGCGGATAATTCCATGTTGTCCAAACCTTGCCGTCTTTGGCGCGCGATGAAATGCGCAAATAATAAAACGAAAAATCACGCTGTTCGTTCAGGCAGATTGCAGCCTGGGCTCGATCTTCCTCACGATAAAACAGTCGGAAAAATTGCCGGTAATCTTCCCAATCCCATCCCGCGTCGCCTACGTGGACAAACCCTTCGTCCTCGATCTCGCGCGTGATTTCACTGAGCGCTGGGAACGTGTCCGAAGACGGCGGACTTTTCGGTCGAAGCCGTTTTTCCTTGGGAAGTCGGAGCGCGCGGATGCGCGTGAGAATTTCCAACCACGGCAGAAAGAACCAGCACATCGCGCCAACGAAACCCCACACCCAACTGCCGAAGATAAAGTAAAAGGCGAGAAAAGTGGCAGCGAGAATCCCGAGCGCGCCTGCCTTTTGCGCATACGAATTTTGAAAACTGCGCAATCCGGCGCTAAGGGCTGCTACGCCAAATATAAGAAAGACGCCAAAAAGCATCAGGAACTGATTTCCTTCGGATTGATCTGGTGCTCGGTTAAAAATCTCTCGAGCTGATTGGTATCGAAATTGGCTAACACTTTATCACCCGCGACGAACGTGGGCACATAGGTTTGCGAGGAAAGCTGCTTCATTTCCTCATATGCTTGTCGATCCTTACCGACGTCAATTTCCTGGAAGCGGTATCCCTTCTCCTTGAGATAATCTTTCGCGTCGATGCACCACGAACACCACTTGCGGCTGTAGAGCGTCAGTTCCATCGGCAGCGCGCAAATAAACCAGCGATGATCGCGGCGTCAACTGCGATACTTCCCGCTGGCCTGGCAAGTCGCAATGCGCCCCAGGGGCTTCAATACGATTTCGCCCAAACAACGCGCCGCGCACTGGGTTCGCCAGTGAAAATACATTTCCCGGGCTCAGCCGAATCATTCACTGGAACAACACGAATAGTGACCTTGAGGTCATTCTTGATTTGTTCTTCTATTTCTCGTGACCCATTCCAATGGGCCAGCGCGAAGCCCCCGTGAATTTCCGGTTTGGCGGAGTTTTTCGGGGTAAAGAAATCGTAGAAATCGTTTTTTGATTCGATTACCCGCGTGTTTGCCTCGCGGAACTTCGTCGCACGCTCAAGAAGGTTCTGTTGAATGGACGTTAGAATTTCCGGTGCTACGGCGACGAATTCCTGAATCGACATGGACTCTTTGGCTTTGAGCGGCTGATCGCGGCGGCTGATAACCAGCGCGTTTTTCTCGAGATCGCGTGGTCCAATTTCGATCCGAACCGGGACTCCTTTCTTGATCCATTCCCAATTTTTGACGCCGCCACCGATATCGCGCCTGTCAACCTCCACTTCCAGTGGAACATCGCCAAAGCGCTTTCCTCGTAGTTGCAGCGCGAGACTGTCGCAGGCCTCCATTATTCTGGGGCGCGATTCCTCCTTTGTCGCCACCGGCATGATGACGATTTGCGTGGGCGCAATGCGCGGAGGTAAAACGATCCCATCATCGTCTCCGTGCATCATGATCAACGTGCCAATCAGCCGCGTCGTCATTCCCCAACTCGTCGTCCACCCGAATTCCTGTTTGCCTTCGCGGTTTTGAAACTGAATGCCGCTCGCACGCGCAAAATTTTGGCCGAGAAAATGCGACGTTCCCGCCTGGATTGCCCTGCGATCCTGCACCATCGCTTCGATCGCGAGGGTCTGCACCGCCCCGGGAAAACGCTCGCTCTCGGATTTTTCGCCGGTGAAAACCGGCACGGCCAGATGATCGCGCACAAAACGTTCGTAAAGATCGAGGATCCGTTTCGTTTCTTCGCGCGCTTCAGCTTCCGTTTCGTGAACAGTGTGGCCCTCCTGCCACAGAAATTCAGTTGTCCGCAGAAACAGGCGTGGCCGCATCTCCCACCGGACGACGTTTGCCCATTGATTGATCAGGATTGGCAGGTCTCGGTAGGATTGGACCCATCTCGCGTAGCTGGCGCCGATGATCGTTTCCGAAGTTGGCCTCACCACAAGCGGTTCTGTCAACGGACTGGCTGGCTTCATCTTTCCATTAGCATCGACTTCCAGTCGTGTGTGCGTGACGACGGCGCATTCTTTGGCGAAGCCTTCAACGTGTTCCGCTTCCTTCGCGAAATAACTCAGCGGAATGAAAAGAGGGAAATAAGCGTTGCGATGGCCAGTAGCGCGAAACATGGCGTCGAGCTGACGCTGCATGTTTTCCCAAATCCCGTAACCCCACGGTCGAATCACCATGCAACCGCGCACATCCGAAGGTTCAGCCAGCTCCGCCGCGCGGATGACCTGTTGATACCACTCTGGAAAGTCCTGGTCGCGCCGTGGTGTGATCGCCGTTTTGGAAATTGTCGTGCTCATTAATTGGCGTTTCACAATTGTAGGGCGACTGAGTCAGCCGCCAAATGGGAATTTACAAATGAGAGTGAGACCATCCTGCGTCAACAGGTTGACAGGGGCTTGCACTCCTCGTAGTTTTCGTGCTCTTTTTCTATGGTGATGAAAACGTTTTCTGCCAAAGCCAGCGAAGTCCCGCGCAAGTGGTGGATCATCGACGCCAGGAACCAGGTGCTGGGGCAAGTAGCCGTGAAGGCTGCCAATCTGTTACGCGGGAAAGAGAAGACGGTTTTCACGCCACACGTCGATACAGGCGACTTTGTGATCGTCATTAACGCGGAAAAAGTGCGGCTCACCGGAAAGAAAGAAGAACAAAAAACTTACATGAGCTTTTCCGGATACGTGGGCGGTCACAAATCTGAGAATGTCCGGGCGCGCCGCGCGCGGCACCCCGAATTGCTGGTCGAGCGCGCTGTGCGCGGAATGATTCCGCACAATCGACTCGGTCGCCATGTTTATCGAAAGTTGAAAGTTTATTGCGGTGATTCTCATCCGCATGCCGCGCAACAGCCCGAGATTGTCAAACTCACCAGGAAATAATCATATGCCAGAAACTGAGGAATTCGTTGCCACAGGTCGTCGCAAGACATCGGTCGCGCGCATCCGCATGACAGCGGGCGGCGGCAAGATCGATATCAATGGTCGCAGCTTTGAAGATTACTTCCCAACGGTGCCTTTACAGAACGTCGTGCTGCGACCGCTTCAGACTGCCAAGGCAGTGAATGCTTACGATTTGTCGATTAACGCCACCGGCGGTGGCATCATGGGACAGGCCGGCGCTGCGCAGCTTGCGATCGCGCGTGCTCTTCTTCAGGTCGATGGCAATTTGCGAAGCCCGCTGAAAGCTGAAGGATTGCTCCGCCGGGATCCGCGCATGAAAGAGCGCAAAAAATCCGGACAGCCCGGCGCGCGCAAACGTTTCCAATTCTCGAAACGTTAATTTGGCAGGACGGGCAGTCCTCTGCCCGCCGAAGACAGCGCGCACGGAGTGACGCGCCCTACAGGGCTATTACGGCTTGTTTGGCGATGGTGCGCTTTGCGGGGCCGGCGCGCCTTGTGGCGCAGGTGCTGGCGCCGGGGGCGCTAAGAACGACGGAACTGTCGCCGCTGGTCTCGCGACTGGCACTGGAGCGCTGCCCGGCTTCAGCAAACGCAATTCCTGCATCGCCTCGCCGGCCCAAAAGCTCGTTCGATATTGCGTGAGGATGGCCTCGCAAATGCGGCGCGCTTCGTCGTTCTTATTTTTTCCTTTTAGGATGTACACCTGAGAAAGCAACGCCAGCGGCGCGTTGAAACTATTCGGATAAGTTGTTGCGATCTGTTGATAGGCAGCCAGCGCTTCATCACTTTTACCAATCGACTCCAGATTGGCCGCCATCGCCATCCGTGCTGTGCTGACGAACTCGTGCTGAGGAAACTTGTCGATGAAGGCCTGAAGTGTCGTGTTCGCCTCAGCAAATTTCTTTTCGCCCCGCCGCGCTTCAGCGAGCAACAGATAACTATCAGCGGCAGCCGGGCTGTTTGGATAACGATCAATCACCTGCTGATATTCCTGAGCGGTCTTCGCAGTCGCTAACGAAGTCGCAGCCGCCGCCGCGCGTCGATCGGAATAATAACGGTAACCGGTAAAGGCGAAGACAACGAGCAACGCTACGATCAGCACCGCGATGATCTCTTTTTTAAAGCGCGCCAAAAAGAAGCGCGTTTCCAGCGCAACATCGCGAGAAGGAGTTGAATCTGTCGGCATAATTATATGTGCTCTGCCGGTTCGAACTGGGCAAGCGGTTCGTCTTATGCCACGCGATGGTTTCTCGCGCAAGCGGTACTAAGATCGGGACGCGCTCGACCAGGCTTTCTGCGGCTATACAATCTTAACCATGAGTGCACTCTGGAATGCTTTTGAAACTTTGCTCGGCTTAAGCGTGGAGCCGAAAAACTTGACGTTTGTTCAAATCTCGCTGCGCGGCATCATCGTGTTTGTTGCCGCGCTAGCCATGGTCCGGCTTGGGCATAAACGTTCCCTTTCACACAAGACACCGTTCGATGCCGTTTTGCTCGTAATTCTCGCATCAGTGCTTTCGCGCGCGATCAATGGTTCGTCGGCGTTCTTTGCCACAATCGGCGGAAGCGTAGTCTTAGTGTTGCTACACCGCCTCTTCGCGCATATGGCATATTATTCTCACGCGTTCGGGATCTTGGTTAAAGGCAGGCCTGACATCATCGTGCGCGACGGTCAATGCGACTTTCGCATGATGCTGCGTAATCACATCTCCACGCACGACTTGGAAGAGGACATGCGTCTCGATGCGCACATCGATGATCTGTCCAAAGTTCGGGTTGCCCGCGTGGAACGCAGCGGCGACATCAGTTTTATCAAAAAATGATTTGCCCATATGGCCCGTATGCTCTAAGAGAGCACCGGACTTATGAGACGAACAAAAAAGCAGTGGATCAAACCGATGCTGAAAAGCGTTCCGATCTTTTTCGAGTGCACCTGCTACGCAGGTGCGGTTTGATCGCACGTGATTATCTGACTCCGTCAGCTCCGGGTTGATTCGCATCCATATTCTAGGCAGCGCAGCTGGCGGCGGCCTGCCACAATGGAACTGTGCCTGCGCGAATTGTACGGCTGCACGTACCGGGAAGATTGCGCCACAGACGCAATCGAGCGTCGCCATCAGCGGCGACTCTGAAGGTTTTCACCGCTGGTTTCTGATCAACGCGTCGCCTGATTTGACCCGACAAATCGAAAGCATGCCACGGTTGCAGCCGCGCCGTGATTCGCCACGCAACACTCCAGTTGCAGGCGTTCTTTTGACAAATGCCGACATCGACCATGCGCTCGGTTTATTGCTCCTGCGCGAACAGGAGCTGCCACTGGTCGTTTACGCAGCCGACGAAACGCGAGCCTCCCTCGCCTGGCTCGATGGCATCCTCGCGCGGTTTTGCGGAATCGAATGGCGGGAGACGAGCCCTGAATTTCAAACGCTGAGTGACACCATCGCGTTTCGAACGATTGAACTACCCAGGAGCATCGCCTTTCAATTTCGGGATAACTCGTCGGGAGCAACTGCGCTGTTTGCGCCCAGTGTCGGTGAACTAACGGACGAATTGCGGAATGTTGTTCACGAATCTGACGTTGTTCTGTTCGATGGCACATTCTGGAGCGACGGCGAACTGGCCGCTATTCGGCCGGGTGCCCGCAGCGCGCGACAGATGAAACATCTTCCCATCAGCGACGGCAGCCTCGATTTCTTGCATCAATCGCCGGCGCGCCGGAAGATTTACACCCACATAAACAACACAAACCCGATTCTTATGCCCAGCTCCCGCGAACGCGCCCATGTAAAGCAGTCAGGAATCGAGATCGCGCGGGACGGATCGGAAATCGTCATATGACTACTGAACTGTGGGAGCGCGAAACCTTTCTCGAAAATTTGCGCGCGATTGGCGCGCGGGCTTATCACGACAAACATCCGTTCCACGTGGCCATGAACGAAGGTGGCCTTTCACAGGAGGCATTGCGCGGCTGGGTGGCCAATCGGTTCTATTATCAGCAAAACATTCCACTTAAAGACGCCGCGATCCTTTCCAACTGTCCATTGCGTGAAGCGCGCCGGCTCTGGATTCATCGCATTCTCGATCACGATGGCGCCGGCGAAAATGAAGGCGGCATTGAGGCGTGGCTGCGGCTGGGCGAGGCATGCGGGCTGTCGCGCGACGAGCTGCTTCAGGATCGACTTCTGCAACCTGGAGTTCGTTTCGCCGTAGATGCCTATGTGAATTTCGCTCGAACTCAGCCGTGGCAGATTGCCATTGCATCATCGCTCACGGAACTTTTCGCCCCGGACCTGATGGCGGCACGCCTCGCGGCTTTCGAAAAATATTATTCCTGGATCGATTCGCGAGGCCTTGATTACTTCCGTCGCAGAGTCACCCAGGCGCGACGTGACTCCGATGAAGCGCTCGCGATTACGCTGGACCATTGCAACACGCCGGAGCTGCAGCGCCAGGCGGTGCGCGCCCTCGAGTTTAAATGCGATGTGCTCTGGTCCGTCCTCGATGCGATCCATCACGCCTACGGTTCTTCTTAAATGCAAACTCCCACGATCGCTGGCTCTGCACAGCCAAGACTCGCCCGCGGAGTCCGGTTCCAAACCGATTCCAAGACCGGCAACAGCGTCCTGCTTTTTCCGGAGGGCGTGCTCGAATTAAACGAAACCGCGCAGGACATTGTTAGCCGCTGCGATGGACGAACGGTGGGTGAGATTATCCACACGTTGGCTGAAGAGTATGACATCGATGCTCAAGTGCTTGGCGCCGATGTGCAGGAAACCCTTGCGGATTTGCAACGACGGAAGCTGATCGAACTTACATGACCATTCCCCGTCCATACGCCTTGCTCGCCGAGATTACTTATCGCTGCCCACTGCATTGTCCATACTGTTCAAATCCGGCGCAGACGCGAAACGATCAAGAACTCACGACAAACGAATGGACGCGTGTGATTCGCGAAGCAGCCGCGCTCGGTGTCTTGCAAATTGGCTTTTCCGGAGGCGAACCACTCGCCAGGAGTGACCTACCCGATCTGATTCGCACCGCGCGCGAGGCAAATCTTTACACAAACCTTATCACCAGCGGCATCGGCCTGGATGACGATCGTTTGGGCGCTTTGCGCAAGGCGGGCCTTGACTCAGTCCAGCTAAGTTTTCAGTCGGACAACACCGATCTCGCTGACGAAATCGCCGGCGCTCGCGCGCATCAGCGCAAGTTGGACGCTGCTGCGAAAATCCGCGCAGTTGGAATTCCACTCAGTCTGAATTTTGTCATTCACCGACGTAACATCGATCGCCTGTCGGAAATGATTGACCTGGCCGAATCGCTCCAGGCCGAGAGGGTGGAACTCGCCAATGTCCAGTTTTACGGCTGGGCCTTTCTCAATCGCGCAGCGTTGCTCCCAACTCGCGAACAAGTTGTTCGTGCGCGAGAAATCGCGACAGTCGCCAAGGCGCGACTGGCCGGCAAGATGGACATCTTTTACGTGCTCCCGGATTATTACGAAGTCAGGCCCAAACCATGCCTGAACGGCTGGGGCCAGCGTTATCTCACAGTCAATCCAATCGGCGAGGTGCTCCCCTGCCCGACCGCTTCGTCGGCCATCCCGGATTTGCGTTTTGAAAACGTCCGGGCGCGCGCGCTCGATTGGATTTGGCGGGAATCGGAGAGTTTCAACCGGTTCCGTGGCATCGAATGGATGCCCGAGCCGTGTCAGAGTTGTCCGCAAAGAGAAATCGATTTTGGCGGTTGCCGTTGTCAGGCCGCGTTGTTGACCGGTAATGCCGCGAATACAGATCCGGTCTGTGAACTCTCGCCAAATCGTGCAAGCGTGGATGCCGTGTTACGCGATCTGAATTCATCGAGCGATCAGATACGTCATTGGACCTATCGTGTTAACCCGACAATAGTGCCAACCCTGGAGCACGCTAAGTAAACCTGCAGCTGGCGCGCGAAGTTGGACGGAGTTCCCAGTCACTTCGCTAATCACGCTTCACGTGGGATTTAACCCTGCGGCCGCAGCGGCGGAGTCGGGCGCCCGCGCGGTGTAGGATGTGGTCTTGGTGTTTCTCCGGGAGTAGCGGTAGGGGTTGGAAAAGGAGTTGGTGTCGGTGTTGGTGTCGGGGTTGGTATTCCTCCCGGCAGCTTAAAAGCATAGACTTTGTTATCGGTAGCAACGTAGATGCCCCCGCGCGCTGCAATGCCGGTGGTGCTGTATCTGTGCGTGCCCGCCATCAATTCGTTTGCGCCGCCACCGGCATAAATTACGGCGCCAGTATCTCCATCATAACCATGTAATCGCTGATCGCCCTCTGTGCCTACCACCCAGACAATCATGTTATTAGTCCCATCAGTGGAGGTGACGAAAGGCGACCCGCATCCGCCAATGCCCCGGACCACAGTCCATCCGTCGATGATGCCAGGTGGATTGGTTGCAGTAATATGGAAAGTTGCGAGTAATTGGCCGTGCGCTCGCAAAGCAAGATACGTCCCTTGGTTAGTACGGTAGGTCGCCGCTGCGTTCCAGATGGGGTAGGTGGAGACGTGTGATGATGCTACTGGATCCGTGATCCCACCAAGGTTATCGCGATTAAGTAGATATGCGTATTGATCTTTGCCCATGGCGACGACGAGATGGGAGGGTGTAGCACCTGGCACATCCACAAGCAATGGACCGGAGCTACCCAGATCGTGGTCGTTAAAATCCAGATCGAACCAGTTCGTAGGCGCCCAGTAATCGCTGGGATTGGCGCTAAAGATCGGGCCCGGTTGAAAACGAATCACTGCTTCGCCGCCGGTCCAATTCCCTTCAGTAGTGAAGGTGTTACTGGTGGTAACGAATGGATTGGTGCCGTCACTGGCGATGCCGCCGACTCCCCATATGCCACCCCCGTAGGTGCCAGGATTGGTGGCCGCGGCCCATGCTGTTACGCTGGCTGGATTATCGATTGGCACGCCCACCAGCCAGCCGTGATACATATTGCAATCCATCATGCTCCCATAGCCGACATAAAGAATGTTACCCACGATGGCGAGCGCCGGTCGCTGCTGTTGGATCGCTGCAATAAAGTTGATCCCGTTGTATGAAGCCGCCGCCTCTACGTCTACGGGCCAGCCGAAATTGATGGCACCCGTGTCCACGTTAAGGGAGATGATGTAATGTTTCTTGGTCGTGCCGCCATCAGGCGTCGTCATCGCGTCCAAAAAGAGCGCCCGTGAAGCAAGATCGATAATGGGTGTGCCGGTGATGCCCATCGTATCAAATTTGCTGCAATTGAGATCGTTTGCTGGCACCGGCGGGCCCACATTTCGCTGCCAGATAATGCTGCCATCGGTAGCATCCAGCGCGTACACATTATTCGATTCAGTCACTGCAATGACCAACGCCCTACCGCCTGGACCGCCCTCGATGTAAAGCGGCTGGGCATAAACGTCGCCGGAAATTGTGCCGTCAAAGTTCAGATCGCGTGCCAAGTTTGCCGTAGCCGATTGCGTGAAGGCTGAATCGATATAAAGGCCATCACGCGAACTATGGTTGTGAAACTGCGCAACGTTTACCTGAGCGTTCGTTGGAACGATTGCACCCAACAAACCTGCAGCGACCAGCGAGAAAACCGAGAGTGAGACTTTCAATGCCGCTCTCCTTTGACTCTAATTCGAGAAAAAAAGTCAAGTTTTTTGTTCCAATCTCTACGCCTTTGCGCCATTGGCGAGCTTGTATCCAACTCTGCAATTATTGATGTCGGCGGTTTAAGTATGTACCTGCGGCACCGTTGATTCTTGCCGCGTGAAGTACTGGGAAATCATCGCTGACAATCTCAGCAAAGCCCGTTGGAGTTTAGGCTGGGTGTCAGCGGTGGATTCCGAAGGGCGAACGATCTGGATTGTTGATGCCCACCGCGATCATGGCAAGAGGTTCGTCGTTCGCTCGGATGAACTGCTAACAGCATTTCTGGAGCTTGAGAGAATCACGCACCAATTGGCGCTTTCAGCGCTTCTTGGCGATGACAGTCGTTGAACTGAGGCCGCGAGCGGCACAGCGCAACTGCCCATCTCTCGACCTCCAACTATCTCACATCAGCGCACGTAGATGGCCGCCGCTTGAACCCGATGGTTAACCAACGGTCCGCCGACGTCGCCGCCACCGCCATAAAAGCTATGCCCACTAGAACCAAAACCGCCTACGCCAATGGCTAAGCCGCCAGCCGAGACGTCGTAGACGCGCTGCAGTAAAATGCCGTTTGCGCCAAGCGCAGCCGCCTGCTCCCGCAAGCGGGAGATGCCCAGCTCCATGGAAGGCCGATCAGGAAAAATCCAGCTCGTCCCCGCCGGGGAATCGATGATCGCTATCCGCTCAAAATGCTGCGGCGGCACTCGGTAGACGCGCACTGCTTCGGGGCTGATCGGCGACCGCACTTCACCGACGATGATGGGGCGCGTGGCGCAACCGCAAATCAAGCAGAGCACGACGACCGTCGCTGCACAAAACCGGAGAAATGTCATACCAGATTAACATCGTGCCGGACTGCTAAGTTGCGCTTTCGCGTTTTAGCGACTGTGACGGAGACCGACTCAACGCAACCTCTCTTTTTGCGCGGCCAAAGCAAGGTTGACGAAAAACGCTGAAAAATGCAACACTGGGCGCCGTTATGAACAAAATGACTTTTTCGTTCGAGCTAGTAGCCGCGATCACCGCAGTGGCGATTTTACAAGCTTGCGCAAACATGGCAGTCAAGA